>Ga0302314_10000209_pt1 | contig 103210 bp, 91 predicted proteins | sample III_Palsa_N2_3_FD_200533 | JGI IMG/M metagenome (GOLD analysis project Ga0302314, IMG submission 200533) | Peat permafrost microbial communities from Stordalen Mire near Abisko, Sweden - III_Palsa_N2_3 | ecosystem: Environmental > Terrestrial > Soil > Palsa > Peat permafrost | place: Sweden... | reverse complement strand
CCTCTACTCCCGCCTGGACACCCGCTTGTACATAGAGGAGACGCGCTTCTCGCCATATTGAAAAAGCTTCGTCGATCTCGCCAGGAGCCTGCGCAGCGAGGCCTGTTAGCCTCAAAGCGTTGGCGAGATCGAGTCGCGGCGTACCTGCGAGTGCACGGTAGATTTCGACCGCATTTCGTCCGGCTGCAAACGCCTCAACGGGTCTTCCGTTCTCGCGATCGATGTCGGAAATGTGTCGCAGCGCATGCGCCAGCGCCTGATTGTTTCCAACAGTACGTGCCAATTCAGCTGCTCGTTCGTAGTCGTGCTGCGCATCCGCCACGCGACCAGCCGCGCGGGCTTGCCTGGCACTGCTCAAGAAGGACTCGATGTCATCGATCACCCGGATTCTCCAGGGTGATCAATTTGTTTTGATAGTCGATCGTCACGATAAAATTTTTCAGGAATGCGTTACCGATGCGTATTCCCCATGCCTCATCGTCGCGCCCGGTTCCTTTGCCGTAAAAGATGACGTTCGGCTGGTCGACGGATACATCGCCTACAGTGATGTTCTTGACCGTGGCTTCGCGATTCTGGGTCGCTCCGTTAAAGCCAACGGAGCGGCTGATCTTTGCGTTGGCGACCTGCGTCTGCAGCCCCAGTTCGGCAACTGCAGCTGGTGTGAGCTGGAAGCTGCCATTATCGCCAGTATCTATGTTGGCGATGATCGGTTTTCCGTTCACGGAGACGCCATGGGCCAGCACGTCATCGCGGTAGTTGAAGGTCAGCTGCGTAAGTCTTGCGTTCGAGCCGTGTGTCTTGGTTCGGAGGGGGGAGGTCGAATAGAAACGCACGACTTGTTTCGGATAATCGATCTGCACGATTCGGTCTTTGAGCAAGCTGTAGCCAAGCACGCCTTGAATGGGCTTGCCGAGTGCCGCGCTCGTTTTCGACATGTCGATTGCCGTGGCGTCGATGTTCCTTGCCGCAAGGTCCCCCAGTTGTACGAGCGGCAAGCGGGTCTCATGCGCCAGATTGGTCTCCGTTCCGCCACCGGTTCCCTGATAGCCGGCGGCAGCGAATTTCAAACCGATGGTCTTTGCCGTATTCAGATCGATCACCGACGGATCGACGCCCGTGTCGAGCAGCATGTTGAACGGCCCTTTGCCATTGACCGTTGCTTGCACGACGACTGAATTGTGGAATAGCTCGAAGGGCACTTCGATAGGTTTGCTGGCGGTGGATGCCTGTGCAAAAGCGCTGAAGCAGCACATCGCATTCAACAGAGCCAACTCCAATGCGAATGCAACAAGGGTTCTCATGGAAGCTCCGTCGCGAGGCGATTCCGAACGCTAGCATAGCGGTGCATGCTTTGAATTGAAGGCAGGCATTCCCGATTTGCAGTTCGATTAATCACGAGGCTCATGCTCAATCAGGCATGACGTGGCATCGGGGCGCGACATCGAGCCGATGTCAGGCACTCACGGGTTTGCCGAAAGCGATATCTGTTCTTGCGCCCGCTCGATCAGGCGACTTTCGATCGTAGGCCACTGGCTGTAAGCCTTGCCGCCCTTGTTCAAGTCGGCGGCATCAAAGCCGAGCGTGCCGATGTCTTCGCTGTAGATCAGCATCAGCTCATGGCGCTTGCTCGCGTCCAGCAGATGCACGAGGCGCACCGACATCATCGCAGCGGGCAGGGTGTAGCCGTGCGAGCGGATCAGCGCCTTGATGTGTTCGCCATCCGAGCCGGCCTTTTCCGCGGCGTTGCTCGATTCCACCCAGGTGTCCACATAGAAATCCATACCGCCCAGCGAGGCATGGCGCGGCGAGTCGTAGGCGTGGTGCAGTTCCGGCCTTGACGGTAGATAGCCTTCGAACTGCACCCAGTAGATGCGCTGCACGCGCTTGTGCGCATCGGCTTCGACGAAGGCGTGCAGTTCGCAATCGGCCATGCCATAGAGCACCCAGCGGCTGGCCCCGACGTAGTGCGCCGATGCCGGCAGGCTCACCTTCACCCCGGGATCGTGCGTCGAGTACAGCACGCTGCCTTGCACGGTGCGCTCCGGCGGCGGATAGGCCGGCTGCGCGAAGGCCGGCATCATCGCCAACATCAGGTTCGCGCTCAGCAGGGTCAGCGTGCGGCGACCGATCTTCATCGCGTGTCCCGCTTACCAGATCCGCACGCGGTCAGCCGGCGCGAGATACAGCTTGTCGCCTGGTTTGATGCCGAAAGCGTCGTACCACGCGTCGATATCGCGCACCGGTCCATTGACGCGGAACGGCCGCGGCGAATGCGGATCGCTGGCGACCTGCCGGCGGATCGCATCATCTTTGGACTTGCCGCGCCAGGCCTGCGCCCAACCAAGGAACACGCGCTGGTCGCCGCTGATGCCGTCCAGCACCGGCGCGGGTTTGCCATTCAGCGAGGCGCGGTAGGCATCCAGCGCCAGCGTAAGGCCGCCGAGGTCGGCGATGTTTTCGCCCATGGTGAGGCCGCCGTTGATGTGCACGCCGGGCAGCGGCTCGAAGGCCGAGTACTGCGCGCCGAGTCGTTTCGCACGCGCATCGAACGCCTTGCCATCGTTGGCCGTCCACCAGTCGCGCAGCACGCCGTCGGCGTCGATCTTGCGGCCCTGGTCGTCGAAGCCGTGGGTGAGTTCATGCCCGATCACTGCGCCGATCGCGCCGTAGTTGATCGCCGGATCGGCGTTCGGATCGAAGATCGGCGGCTGCAGGATGGCCGCCGGAAACACGATGTCGCGCAGCGAGCCGTTGTAGGCGTCGTTGGTCTGTGGCGTCATCGACCAGTCGGAGCGATCCACCGGGCCATTCAGGCGGTCCACGTAGAACGCCCAGTCCGCCGTCGCGGCGCGGGTCACGTTGCCGGTCAGGTCGTCGCCGCGCACCTCCACGTTGGAGTAGTCGCGCGGATGGTCGGGATAGCCGACCTTGATCGTGTAGGTTTCCAGTTTGCGCAGTGCTTCCTGCTTGGTCGCCGGGCTCATCCAGTCGAGCTTTTCGATGCGCGCGTGGTAGGCGGTCTTCAGGTTCGCCACCAGCCGCTCGATCTTCGCCTTCGACGACGGCGGAAAATAGTGCGTGGTGTAGAGCTGGCCGACCGCCCAGCCCAGGTTGCCGAAACAGTCCAGCCGCGCGCCCACGCCGCAATCGCCGCCGGACACCGCATGCACGCCGCGCTTCCAGCGCACGGACTGCACCTGCTGGCCGGACAAGGTCTTGTCGTGCAACTCGAAGTAGGCATTCTGGAACGGCGTGGACAGGTAATACGCGGCATTGTCGGCAATCCGCGCCGCCTGCCAGGCGCGAATCGTCTCGATCGGCGTCTTCGCATACAACGCGGCGAGCTTCGGGAACGCGGTCTTCTCGGCGATCACGATTTGCTGCCGATCCTGCAGGTCGGCCGCCTGCAGGAACTTGGCCCAGGCGAAGCCGGGGGCGAAGCGTTGCAGCTCGGCGACGCTCATCGGGTTGTAGTTGGCCACCGGGTCGCGCTGCTGGACCTTGTCCCAGCTGGCCTGGGCGATCGCGGTCTCGAATGCCACCACGTCCTTCGCGGCATCGTCGGGATGCGCCCAGCCGGCCAACGTCAGCAGGGTGGCGACATAACTCTGGTAGGCGGCCTTCGGCTTGGCGAACTCGGGTTTGAGGTAATAGTCGCGGTCGGGCAGGCCGAGGCCTGCCTGGCCGACGTAGACGGCGTAACGCTTGGCGTCCTTGAGATCGACATCGATGCCGAGATTGAACAGCGAGCCTTCGAAGTCGACATTCGTTCTACCCATCAGCGCGGCGAGGTCGTCGCGCGTGGCGGCGTGGCGCACGGCATCGAGTTGCGCGGCGATCGGTTTCGCGCCGAGCTGGTCGATGCGCGATTCGTCCATGTACGAATGATAGAAAGCGCCGACCTTGTCCTGCAGCGTGTCCTGGTGATCCGCCGCGTGCGCCCCCGCCGCATCCATCAGGGCATGCAGGCGCTGCTCGGTGGTGTCGCTCATCGCCAGCCGCAGGCTCACCGAGGGCTTGTCGGCGGCGATCGGCGTGCGATCCAGCCACGCGCCGTTGGCGTGGCGGAAGAAATCGTCGCCGGGTCGGGTTTTCGTATCGGCGCCGGCGCTGTCGTAACCCCAAGTGCCGTATTGCGGCTTGCTGCTGGTGTCCGGCGCATTCGCGGCCTGTGTCGCCGTGGCGATGCAGGCAAGACAAACGGCGGCGAGAATCTTCTTGTTCATGGCACCCTCGGCCCGACATGGAAAGGCATGAATGGTCGCACGCCCGGACGGCTCCGCCGGGATGACCTTCGGCACGGGTCGCTCGCTCGCCCGGCCGGTCGGTATCGGCCACAAAGAAAAACCTACTGGCCGAGCCGTCGGTTGTGCATGATCGTGCAACATCCACCATGGGGGCCGTGTCATGCCGATCGATCTGAAGATACTGGGTTGGTGCGTTCTGCTCGGGTTTGTGTACTTGCTGCTCGCGGCCGCACTGGGTACCCGGCAGCGCGGCCTGGGCTGGAACGCCAGTAGCCGCGATACCGAACCCGCACCCTTGACCGGTGTCACGGCACGCGCCGACCGGGCGAGCCGCAACTTCATGGAGACGTTTGCCTTCTTCGCCGCCGCCGTACTGGCCGTGGTGCTCGCCCAACGGAACAACGCGCATACCGCGCTCGGCGCGGAAATCTATTTCTGGGCCCGCGTCGTCTATCTGCCGGTCTACCTCGCGGGCATTCCCTATCTGCGCACATTGATATGGGCCGTGTCGCTATGGGGCATCCTGCAGGTGCTCGAAGCCTTGCTCTGACGGGACGATCCGGCGTTTCGTTTCGTCACGCCGGTCCACCATCGGTCCCCGATTCGCCACCACTCGTCACTTGTGGCTGGCGCTGACGGCATGGGCTATCCAAAGTGGCCGCCTCGAAGACGCGCCAAGGGATAACCGATGAAACGCCGAGACCTGCTGAAAGCCGCGCTGACGATCCCGTTGCTGTCGGTGGTGCTGCCGCGCCTGCTGGCGCCGGCCTGGGCCACGGGCGTGCCGGGCCTGCCATCGTCGTTTTCGCGCGTGCGACCGACCGATCCGGCTTGGCCGTCTGCCGCGCGCTGGGACGAACTGAAACAGCAGGTCGGCGGCCGTCTGCTCAAGCTGCAGTCGCCGTTCGCCGACTGTGGGACGACGACATCGACGGGAGCGCCGTGCGACGAGGCGCTTAAGCACTTGAAGAATCCGTATTTCATCGGCGACCAGCCGGCGCTGACGCAGACCAGTGGCTGGGTCGATGCCTGGAAGTCGCAGCCCAGCGTCTATGCCGTGGCCGCGGCCACCACGGCGGATGTCGTGGCAGCGGTCAACTTCGCGCGGGAGCACAACCTGCGCCTGGTCGTGAAGGGCGGTGGCCACAGCTACCAGGGCACGTCCAACGCGCCCGACTCACTACTTGTGTGGACTCGCCACATGAATCAAGCGACCCTGCACGATGCGTTCGTCGCGCAGGGTTGCGCCGGTCGTTTCGCGCCGCAACCGGCGGTGACCTTGGGCGCCGGCGCGATGTGGATCGACGCCTACGATGCCGTGACCACCCATGGTGGCCGCTATGTGCAGGGCGGCGGCTGCACCACCGTGGGTGTGGCCGGACTGGTGCAGAGCGGCGGCTTCGGTAGTTTCTCGAAGAACTACGGCACCGCGGCCGCCGGCCTTCTCGAAGCGGAGATTGTCACCGCCGATGGCGTGGCGCGCATCGTCAATGCCTGCCAGCATCCCGAGTTGTTCTGGGCGATCAAGGGCGGTGGCGGCGGCAGCCTCGGCGTGATCACCCGGCTGACCTTGCGCACGCGCGAGCTGCCCGAGAACTTCGGCGGCGCGTTCGGCACGATCACGGCCTCGTCGGATCAGGCGTATCGAGCCTTGATCGCAAAGGCGGTCGGCTTCTACCAGAGCGCCTTGTTCAACCCGCACTGGGGCGAACAGATGGTGTTCGGCCACAACAATACGCTACGCATCTCGATGGTGTTCCAGGGCCTCAGCCAAGAACAGGCTGAGCAGGTCTGGGCACCTTTCATTGCGTGGGTGCAGGCCCGCAAGGCGTATACCTTCGTCAAGCCATTGCAGATGCTGGCCCTGCCGGCGCGAAATTTCTGGGATGCGGAATTTTTCCGGGAGCAAGCGCCGGGCTTCATGATCGCGGACGATCGCCCCGGCGTGCCGCGCGATCATGTGTTGTGGGCGGGCGATCAAGGCCAGGTGGGCTGGTTTATCCACGGCAGCAAGTCGGCGTGGCTGCCAGCAGCGCTGCTGCGCCCGGCATCCCAGGCCGCGCTGGTCGATGCGGTGTTCGCCTGCAGCCGGGTTTGGGAGATGGCCTTCCATTTCAACAAGGGGCTGGCCGGCGCACCCGCGGAAGCGATTGCCGCGGCGAAGGACACCGCGACGAATCCGGCAGTGCTGGACGCGTTCGCGCTGGCGATGATCGGCGCCGACGGACCGCCGGCCTATCCTGGTATGCCGGGCGCCGGGCCGGACCGCGACTCCGCCCGGAATGAGGCTCGGCAGGTCGAGCGGGCGATGGAACAACTGCTGCGGGTCGCCCCCAGCGCGGGCTCCTATGTCTCCGAGAGCGACTACTTCCAGCCGAGTTGGCAGCAAGCCTTCTGGGGTGCGAACTACCCGCGACTGGCCGCAGTGAAGCGGCAATACGATCCGGCGGGACTGTTCTTCGTCCACCACGGCGTAGGCAGCGAAGGCTGGAGCACGGACGGCTTCACGCGGCTGTCGTCCGGCTAGCCGGACGGCTCGTCCACGCGCACGTCGATCGCCATCGGCATGGCGTGCGCCAGGTTTCATGTTGATCAAGAATTGTCGGCGGGTCATCCGCCCGGCACGCGTTTTCGTTTACGCGGTGTTGTCGAGCTTGCGCGCGATATGGCGAACAAAAGCCGACCTACGTAAACCACAGCCGTCGGCATGACGGATGACCCCACGTGTTCGTGGCGGGCACCTTTATATTGCAGTCAATCGCATAGCCGTGTGCGTGTAAACGATTGCGGCGCACTCTCTGATGACTCGAATCTAACGCCGGGATAGCGATCTGCGGCGCCTCGATGCTGCATTCCTCGGCAATGTGTCACATTTGAGTTCAAAATCCTCTACCACGGGCCTGTTTCCAAGGGTGCCGCCATGGTTCAAGGCGCCAAACCTCGGCCAGTCCGACGGGTCTCCATGCAGGCCCACAACACGCCCGCCGCTTGTCGGCGCGACCCGGGGCTGGTCGAAGAGGCTGCCATCGTGCCCTGGCTGTGTATCGCCGGTCCGCGACAGGCAACGAATTCACATCGTGCTGCGTACAGCACGACCCAAAGATTTCCGGCATCGGTTTTTCCGATCGCCGGAACATGCCCGGTGCGGACGTTCCGCGCCGGAATTCCCGTGCAACACCCTCCCTGACCCTATCTCCTTGAGGAGCATCACATGTACATCCCCTTTGAACGCACCGGTCCCTTGACCGAACTGGCCAGCTACCCGCAGTGGGCACAGGACATGGTGGACGACTGCGCCGCCACCAAGGCACGCGTGCTCGACCACGAAATCTGGAAGATGATGGTCGCGCTGGAGCTCGACCAAGAGTCCACGCGCAACTTCATGCTGGGCCTGTGGCCCTTCATCGAGCGCTTTCCCAGCTATATGGCGCTCAACCTGCTGAAGACCCGCTACGGCCGCAGCGCCGGCGACAACATGGCCCGCCGCTGGCTGGTGCGCAACATCCGCGTCGAGCAGAACCACGCCGAATACTGGATCCACTGGGCCGAGGGCGCGGGCGTGCCGCGCGATGAATTGCTGCATGGGATCCCCCCACATGGCACCGACGGATTACCGCGCTGGTGCGAGGAGGTGAGCACGCATGGCACGCTGGCCGCCGGCATGATCGCCACCAACTACGCAATCGAAGGCGTGACCGGAGAGTGGTCACAGCTGATCTATGGGAGTACAAGGTACCGCGAAAGCTTCGATCAGGCCGTGCGGGCATCGAGTTTGCGCTGGTTGCACCTGCATGCGGCATACGACGATACCCACCCATGGGAAGCGTTGGAGATTGTCTGTACGATCATGGGTAAGGCACCATCGAGCGATGACGTGGCGCATCTGGCCGAATGCATCAAGCGCAGCTATATGAGCATGATCCTGCTTGGCGACCGTTGTATTCGCAGTCAATGGGATCTGCGTCAGGTCAACGAAGCCGCCGCCTGAGCAGTCCGAATGGAGCAGTCTCCGCAAGGATTCCGATGAACTTCTAGCTGGACGGACATTCGATGCGTTTCATTCGGACCAGTTTGAAACGACCTTTGTCGAGACGGCTGCTGCCGTTGGCCTATGCGCTGGCGGCAGTGACCGTGCTTATCGTGGCGCTGACCTGGATCGTGCTTCAGGTCCAGATCACGCTTGCGGGCTTCCTCAACAGCGAGAGCCTCTGGTCGAAGGCGCAGAAACAGGCCGTGATCGACCTGGGCAGTTACGCCGCCCGCGGCGACGCCGCGGCGCTGGCCCGGTTCCAGCACAACTACGACGTGCTGGAATCGGACCGCTGGGGACGCGACGCGATCGCCACCGGCAACTACACCCGCACGCAGATCGAGGACGTGTTCCGCCGTGGCAGCATCATGCCGGCCGCGCAGCCGGGCATGATCTTCATGCTTGAGCATTTCTCCTCCGCGCCGCACATCCGCCAGGCGCTGGAGGCGTGGCGCTCCACCGACAGCAAGCTCGCCGAACTCAAGGTGATCGCCGACGAACTGCAGCGCGCCTACGCCGCGGGCAACATGCCGGCGAGCGAAGTCGCGCGCCAGTACGACCGCATCAACGCGCTCAACGTATTCATCGAACCGCGCACCCAGCTGTTTGCGGTGGAAGTGGTGAACGGCGCGATCTGGCTCGGCCAGGTGCTGTTCTGGGTTGTGCTGCTGGCCTTTGTGCTGGCTGCGCTGTTGTGGATCCGCATGTCGCGACGCATTCTCGAAAGCATCCGCACCAGCGAGGAACGCTACCGCCTGCTGTTCGACAGCGCGGCAGACGCGATCGTGATGGTCAACGAGGACACCGGCAGCATTCTCGACGCCAACGTCACCGCATCCAGCTGGACCGGGCGCACGCCGGAGGAAATGGTCGGCGACAATTTCGGCGATCTTTTCGCGCAGGGCATGGTGCCGGCGGCACGGCGCACCGCGACCACGATATTGCAGGGCGCGGACGGCCAATCCAGGCCGGTGGAAATGCAGAGCAGCCTCACCACCTGGGGTAGTCAGCCGGTGCGCCAGGCGATCATCCGCGATATTTCGGAACGGATCGCGATGGAGCAGGAGCGGCGCGTGGCCGCCGAGGCTCTGGCCAGCATCGCCGAGGGCGTGATCATCGCCGATGCCGATCGACGCGTGGTGGCGGTCAACGCCGCGCACACCGCGATGACCGGCTTCACCGCGGAACTCTTGCAGCAGCGCCGCTTCGACGAAACGCGCCAGCTGCCGAACGGCGAGCCGCTGCCGCCATCGATCTGGAACGCAATCGCGCAGGGCGGCAACTGGCAGGGCGAAGTGCTGAGCCAGCGCCGCGACGGCACCACCTATCCGGAAATGCTCAGCATCAGCGCGATCCGCGATGGGCACGAGCAGATCCAGCATTACGTGGCCGTGTTCACCAACATCACCGCGATCAAGGCCAACCAGCGCCGCCTGGAGCACCTGGCCACGCACGATCCGCTGACCGGGTTGATCAACCGTTCGGAGTTCGAGCGTCACTGCGCGCGTGCGATCACCACGGCGGCACACGAACGCGGCGCGGCGGCGGTGCTGTTCATCGATCTCGATGCATTCAAGATCGTCAACGACAGCTACAGCCATGCGATCGGTGATCGCCTGCTGATCAAAGCGGCCGAGCGCATCCGCGCCGAGCTTTCCGAGAACGACGTGGCCAGCCGGATCGGCGGCGACGAGTTCACCGTGCTGGTCGGCCGGCTCGGCTCGCGCGAGGACGCTTATGCGCTGGCTAATCGACTGCTCGCCGCACTGGCCGAGCCGGTGGTGATCGGCGAATACGAGATCGTGCTGAGCGCGAGCATCGGCGTCGCTGGTTATCCGCTGGACGGCACTGACGCCGCCACACTGATTTCCAACGCCGACGCCGCGATGTACGCGGCGAAGACCGAGGAGCGCAACACCTTCCGTTTCTACACGCCGCTGATGCACGCCGACGCGCGCAAGCGCCTGCACATGGCGTCGCAGCTGCGGCGCGCGCTGACCCGCGACGAATTCCGGCTGGTCTATCAGCCGAGCGTGGAGCTGCGTTCCGGCAAGATCGTCGCGGTGGAAACCCTGCTGCGCTGGCAGCATCCGGAACGCGGCGAACTGCAGCCGTCCGAATTCATCGCTATGGCCGAGGGCTTCGGCCTGATCCGCCGCATCGACGAATGGGTGCTGCGCATGACCTGCGCGCAGATCCGCCGCTGGGACCAGGCGGGCGTGCCAGCGATCCGCGTAGCGGTGAATGTGTCGGCGAGCTGGTTCGGCCATCCGAGCTTCGTCGAAGGCCTGCGCCGTACGTTGCTCGCCAGCCATATCTCCGGCGAGCGGCTGATGATCGAGATCACCGAGGGCGCGATGCTGCGCCTCGGCGAGGACACCGAGCGGACCATGCGCGCGCTGCATGCGCTCGGCGTCGAGGTGGCGATCGACGATTTCGGCACCGGCTATTCCTCGCTGTCCTATCTGAAATTGCCGGCGGTGGCCTGCGTGAAGATCGACCGCTCGTTCGTGATCGGCCTGCCAGGCAGTGCCAACGACACCGCGATCGTCGAGGCGATGCTGGCGATCGCACGCAGCCTCGACCTGCGGGTGATCGCCGAAGGCATCGAGACCGAGGAACAGCACGAATTCCTGCTGCGTGCGGGCTGTCTCGAAGGGCAGGGCTTCCTGTATTCGCGCGCGTTGCCGCCGGCCGAGATCGAGCGCCTGCTCAGTGTCCGGCCGCAACAGACGCCGCGACTGAAACTGGTGCCGCCGGAACGGCCTTGAGGTCAGCAGCGCCGCTTACTTCGCGTCGATCCTTACCGGCTCGGACTGGTACAGGCTCGGGAACTGCCGCTTCAGCTGCTCCACTTTCGGCGCATCGTTGTAGACGATGTACATATTGTCCGGATGCAGCCGCGCATAGTCCTGGTGATAGGCCTCGGCCGGATAGAACGCCGGCAGCGGCGCGATCTTGGTCACGATCGGATCAGCGAATGCCTTCGCCGCGCTGAGCTGCGCCACATAGGCGCGTGCGACGTCGTGCTGCTGCTCGCTGGTATAGAAGATTTCCGAACGGTACTGCGTGCCGCTGTCGGGCCCTTGCCGGTTCAACTCAGTGGGATCGTGCGCGACCGAGAAATACACTTTCAGCAGCTGGCCATAGCTGACCTTGGCCGGATCGAACACTACTTTCACCGACTCGGCGTGGCCGGTATCGCCGTCGCCGACGCGTTCGTACTGGGCGGTATCGGCGGAACCACCGGCGTAACCGGCCCAGACCTTGTGCACGCCCTTGACGTGCTCGAACACCGCCTGCAAGCCCCAGAAACAGCCGCCGGCCAGTACCGCCACCTGTTCGTGCTGGCTCGCGGCGTTGGGGGTATCGAGCGTGGGGTCGGGCAGCGGCGCCGCGACGCTGGGCGTGGCGGCGAGGTTGCAGCCGGTCGTGGCCAGCGCCAGCGCAAACAGCAGGGACAATCCGGGCAACGGTGCGATTCGGGGCAATGCGCGAGGGATCATGACGGGCCTCTTGGCGGCGAGTGCTGATAGGGGATCGTGTGGGTTCTCCTCCCTATTCGTCGCCGGAGCCGTCGAAGTTACTTCCGCTGCGCGGTCATCCACGTGGCGCCTGGCCGGATCATGGGGATCATGGGTCCGTGGGCCTGCCGAAATCTGCGATGTAATCGGCCAGTGCCTGCCATGGCGCCAGGCTCCAGTGGCCGCGCGCCTGCCCGGACGGCGAAGGCAATACCCACAGCCGGGTGGCGCCGATGCATTCGGCCTGCAGGCCATAGTCGGGCGGACGGCCCATCGCCGCGCGTGCGGCGGCCTTGCTGGTGAAGGCGAGCACGCGCGGCGCGAATACTTCGATGCGCCCCCGCAGCGCTGCCACGTCGAAGGCGTCGACTGGCAATTCGTCGTCGTTGCCGGCGTGCCGCTTGGCCAGGTCGGTAAGGCCGATGCCGAGCGCGGGCAGTGCGGTGAATTCGGCCGGCGCGAACCGGCGCGGGGTCAACCCACTGGCATGCAGCGCCTGCCAGAAGTTATTGCCGGGATGGGCGTAGTAGGCGCGTTCAGTGGCCGAGCGCCGGCTGGCTGCCGTGCCGCAGAACACCAGCCGCAGGCCGGGCTGCAGCAGGTCGGGGAGAATCGGTGCGTCAACGGCAGCGGTCATCGGTCTGCCGGCGTCGGTTCTTCGAGGATGAAGTCGGTGTACTGGAAGCGTTCGTCGCGCAGCACCGATTCGCCGCGGCGCAGCCTGAGCGGTTCGCGGAACAGCGGGCCGGCATAGCTCAGCGTGTGGAATTCGCCGCGTTCGCCGCAGGGATCGACGCCGGTCGGCAGCGCGTCCAGGAACATGCGATCGAAGGCGCGGCCGCAGAAGGCGGCGTCAAGCTGCTGGGTGTCGACACAACACAGCATGGCGCGATGACCCTCGCCGACGAAGCGTCGTGCCAGCACGCCGGTGTCCTCGCCCCACAACGGAAAGACCGCACGCCATTCGGACCGGCCCAGCTGGCGCACGCGGTAGTCGCGCACGTCTTGCAGGAACAGGTCGCCGAACGCGCAGTGGCGCACGCCCGGCCAAAGTCGCCGTGCCTCGACCAGGGCGGCGGCGTGGGCTTCTTCATAGGCCTCGTTGCTGCCGGGCCAGTCCAGCGGCACCTCCAGCACCGGCAGGCCCAGCGCGGCGGACTGGGCCTGCAGGATTTCCTGCCGGACGCCATGCATGGCGATTCGACGATACGTGCGGTTGATCGTGCAGAGCAGGCCCACGACCTGCCATTGCGGATCGCTGCGCAGGCGCTGCAGCGCCAGTAGGCAATCCTTGCCGCCGCTCCAGGCCAGCAATATGGGGATGGGATTCATGCGGCTACTTTACCGAACGCCGTGACCGCGGTGTTTCGTCGCCCCGCACGCGTGGCGACGCCGGCCGCATCGACAGCCTGCACGCGCACCGCTATAACGGTTGTCTGCTTTTAGGGGAGTTGCCGGTGAGTGAGGAAATCCTGATCAACGTCACGCCGCGGGAAACCCGCGTCGGCATCGTCGAGAACGGCATGTTGCAGGAGGTGTACGTGGAGCGTGCCTCCAAGCGCGGCTACGTGGGCGATGTCTACAAGGGCCGCGTGCAGCGGGTGATGCCGGGCATGCAGGCGGTATTCGTCGAGATCGGGCTGGAGCGCGCGGCTTTCCTGCACGCTTCCGACATCCTGCGTCCGCCGCTGCCGGAAGGCGCGGAGGGCAATGGCAACGGCAATGGTCACGTGCCGTCGATCAGCGAACTGGTGCACGAGGGCCAGGAGATCGTGGTACAGGTGGTCAAGGACCCGATCGGCAGCAAGGGCGCGCGGCTGTCCACGCACCTGTCGATTCCCTCGCGCTACCTGGTGCTGCTGCCGCATGCGCGGACGCTCGGCATCTCCGCACGCATTGACGACGAGGCCGAGCGGCAACGCCTGAAGGACGTGCTCAACCCCCTGATCGGCGACGAAGTGAGCCGGCTCGGCTACATCGTGCGCACCAATGCCGAAGGGCAGTCGGCCGAATCGCTGGCGTTCGATGTCACCTACCTCGGCAAGGTGTGGCGCGTGCTGCAGGAGAACGTCGCCAAGGCCAAGGTCGGCGAGCGCGTCTACGAGGAGCTGGCGCTGCCGCTGCGCGCCTTGCGCGATTCGCTCAACGAGGGCATCGAGAAGGTGCGGGTGGATTCGCGCGAGACCTTCGAGAAAGTGGCGAGGTTCGTGCACAAGTTCATGCCGCAGCTGGACGATCGCGTCGAGCACTACGACGGCGAGCGGCCAATTTTCGACCTGTATGGCGCCGAGGATGAGATTCAGCGCGCACTGAAGAAGGAAGTGCCGCTGAAATCCGGCGGCCACCTGATCGTCGACCAGACCGAGGCGATGACCACCGTCGACGTCAACACCGGCGGCTATCTCGGCTCGCGCAATCTCGAAGAGACCGTCTACCGCACCAACCTGGAAGCCGCGCAGGCGGCCGCGCGCCAGCTGCGCCTGCGCAACCTCGGCGGCATCATCATCATCGACTTCATCGACATGGTCGACGACGAGCACAAACGTCAGGTCTTGCGCACGTTGGAGAAGGGGCTGGCGCGCGATCACGCCAAGACCACGGTGTATCCGATGTCGGCGCTGGGCCTGGTCGAGATGACCCGCAAGCGCACCACCGAGAGCCTCGAGCGGCAGCTGTGCGAGCCCTGTCCGGTCTGCGGCGGCCGCGGCGCGATGAAGACGGCCGAGACCGTGACCTACGAAATATTTCGCGAAATCACCCGCGCTGTGCGCCAGTTCGACGCCAAGAAATTGCTGGTGATGGCCAGTCCGAAGGTGGTCGGCCGCATCCTCGAAGAGGAGTCCACCGCGGTCGCCGAATTGGAAGAGTTCATCTCGAAAAGCATACGCTTTCAGGCCGAAGAACATTATTCGCAGGAACAGTTCGATGTCGTTTTGTTGTGACCGATACCCGGGTCAACGCGGGTGAGGCGGCGCTGGCTGCATCGCGTCGCCCGTCTGCTCGTCTGGGTGGTCGGCATCACGGTGATCGTACTGGCCGTGCTGATGGCGCTGGTACAACTGTCGTTGCCGCTGCTGGCCCAGCGTCCGGCGTGGGTCGCCGCGCAGCTCAGTCAACGGCTGCAGCGGCCGGTCAGTTTCGCCGCGATGGAAGGCCACTGGCAGCCGGCAGGTCCGCTGTTCGTGCTGCGCGATATCGTGGTGCAGCCCACCGAGGGCGGCGACGCGCTGCGTATCCCGCAGGCCGAGCTACGGCTCGACCTGGGTTCGATGATCTTCCCGTCGCGGCACCTGCTCAATCTGCATGTGCGCGGCATGCAGCTGAATCTCTCGCATGATGCCGACGGCAGCTGGCACGTCAACGGCTTCGGTGTCGCCAACGGCGCGAACAATCAGAACGCCTCGTTGGACCGGCTGTCGGTGGACCTGTGGCTGAGCGATTCGCGGCTGGACATCAACGACGCCGGCAAGGATTACTTGCTGGTCGCCGACCAGCTGCGGCTGAGCCGGCAAGGTGATCACATCCGGGTCGGTGGCAGCCTGCATCGTCAGGGTGCCACCGGCACACTGCGCGGCGCCGGCAGTTTTCGCCAGGACGGTCACGATGGCCGGCTGTGGCTGGCCGGCAGCGCGATCGACCTGCCGGGCCTGAGTGCCAGCATCGATATGGGCGGCTATACGGCCGAAAGCGGCCACGGCGACCTGGCGATGTGGCTGGACTGGCGTGACGGTAAGGTGGTGCGCGGTGTGGTGCGCACGGACCTGCAGGACCTGTCGATCGCCAACCCGGACGGCAACCGCGCGCGGATCGCCGGGCTGCATGGGCTGGCCGAACTGAAGCTCGGCTCGGGGCATGACCAGGGTCGTGACGAATTGCGCTGGGCCGGCGACGACGGCGGCGCGCTGGTCGGCATCGTGCAGCAGCCGGGCACCGATCATGTCAGGCTGGATCTGGCCGCGCGCGATCTCGCGCTGGAACCGCTGCTGCCATGGCTGGCGCTCAAGCCGCAGATGTCCGCCGGGCTGGCGCGCTGGCTGGGCGAGGGACATCCACGCGGCAGCCTCTCGCATGTGAATCTGCACTGGAATCGCACGACCGGCATCGAGGCGGCCGAGATCGCCTTCAAGGGCCTCGGCATCGATGCGCTGGACAAGTTGCCCGGCGTCGATCATCTCGATGGCGTCCTGCGCGGCGACGATCGCGCGTATGCGCTTGAGCTGCCGGCGCAGGCCGCCACGCTGAACTTCCCGGCGGCGTTCCACCAGCCATTCGTCATGTCGAAGCTGGCCGGCGACGTGGCGCTTTGGCACGACGACGAGGCCTGGCACATCGGCACCGATGGGTTTGCCTTCGAGGGCGCCGGCTTCGGTGGCGAAGCGCGCGGCGAGGTGGCGTTGCCCGACGACGGCAGCCGTCCCTTCCTCGATCTGTACGCCGCGATGAACCATGCCGACGTAACCGCCGCACGGCTGTTCTGGCCGAGCAACATGCCGCCACCGGCGGTCGACTGGCTGAACCACGCGCTGGTCGCCGGCAAGCTCGACAGCGCCGATGTGCTGGTGCGCGGAAGTCTCGCCGACTGGCCGTTCCGGCACAACGAGGGTCGCTTTGAGGCGCACGCGGAAATCAGCGGCCTGACCCTGGATTACGGCAAGGACTGGCCGCGCGCCGAAGGCGTGCACGCCACCGCCGATTTCGTCGACAACGGCATGCTGGTGCAGGCCGATGTCGGCCAGTCGCTGGGTATCAAGCTCACCCGGGCCGTCGCGCTGATTCCGGATTTCGCCGACACCACGCTCGACCTCAACGTCCACGGCGCTGGCAAGGGGGCCGATGCGATGGAGTTCGTGCGCAAGAGCCCGATCGCCAGCCGCCAGGCCGACGTACTGGGCAAGCTCGCGCTTGGCGGCGATGCCGCTTTCGATTTCCATCTGTCGCTGCCCGTGAGAGATGTCAGTCATCTGGTGCTGGATGGCACCGCGCAATTGAAGGACTCGTTCCTGCACGCGCCGGAGTGGAAGCTAGCTCTGGAACAACTCGAAGGACCGCTGCACTTCGATGCGCACGGCATGCAAGCCGGCCCGCTTAAGACGATCGTGCACGGCCAGCCAGCCACGCTGCAGCTGGCAGTAGCCGCCGCGAACAGCGATCCGGCCACGGTGCTGTCGGCGCAGCTCGGCGGCAGCTTCAGCATCGCCGAGCTGGTGCAGGACTACCCCACGCTGAAATGGCTGGGCAACACCGCGCACGGACGCAGCGACTTCAATATTGGTTTCGTCATCGCTCACGCATCAGGCACCGCCGATGCGGCCGGCAACCCGCCGCTGGCGCAGACGCTAAGCGTCGACTCGCAGCTGCAGGGCATGACGCTGGACCTGCCCGCACCGCTGAAAAAGCCGGCCGAAGACAGCCTGCCGCTGCACCTGAGCCTGGACCTGCCGATCAACGGCAGTGACGTGCAGATCGCGCTGGGGCAGCTCGCGCGCGCGCGTCTGCGCCTGCCGGCGAGTGACACGCAGCCACTGGCGGCCAGTGTGATGCTCGGCAGCGCCATGCCGGACACCTTGCCGGTCAAGGGCATCCGCGTGCGCGGCCATGCGGCGCTGCTGGATGTCACCGGCTGGGTGCAGCAGACCGCTGGCGGCAGTGGCGGCGGCAGCGACGGCACCAGTCTGGAAAGCATCGACGTCAATGCCGATCAGGCCTTGCTGTTCGACCATGCGTTCCCCGCGATGCACCTACAGGCCACGACCCAGGCCGACGGGCTGGAGCTCGACGTCGACAGTGCCGCCGTCGCCGGGCATTTCAGCGTGCCGGCGCAGGAGCTGCGCAAGCGTGGCATCACCGCACGCCTGCAGCGGCTGTACTGGCCGAAGGACACGCCGCCGCCGTCGAAGAAGGGCAAATCCGCGGTCGCGCCGGCCACCGCCGCAACTGCTGCGATCGCCACCACGCCGCCGGTCAATCCGGCCGCCACCGGCATCACGCCCTCGGCGCTGCCGCCGTTCCACATGACGGTGAGCGATCTGCGGCTGGGCCAGGCCAAGCTGGGCGATGCGCGCCTGGAGACCTGGCCAACCGCGCAGGGCATGCACCTGGACCAGTTGCGCACGCTCTCGCGCAGCGTGCAGATCAATGCCAGTGGTGACTGGAACGGCAGCGCCGAGGACAGCCACACCCATCTGCAGGTCGACTTTTCCGCCGAGAACCTCGGTGCCATGCTCACCGCATTCGGCTTCGACGGCCTGTTCGAAGGCGGCAAGACGCATGCGGTGCTCAACGCGAGCTGGCCCGGCGCACCGTCCTCGATTGACTGGGCGAACATGGATGGCACGCTTGGCGCGAAAGTCAGCAACGGCCGCATCCTCGATGTCGCGCCCGGCGTCGGCCGCCTGTTCGGCCTGGTGTCGTTGGCCGAACTGCCGCGCCGATTGACGCTGGACTTCGGCGACGTGTTCGGCAAGGGGCTCGGCTTCGATTCGATCACCGGCGATTTCCGTCTGACCGATGGCAACGCGACGACCAACAACCTGAAAATCCACGGACCCGCTGCGGAAATCAGCGTCACCGGCCGCACCGGTTTGCGTGTGAAAGATTACGACCAGCAGATGATCGTGGTGCCGCACATCGGCAACAGCCTGCCGATCGTCGGCGCGGTGGTGGCCGGCCCGGTTGGCATCGCCGCCGGGCTGGCGGTGCAGGGCCTGCTCGGCCACGGCCTCAATAAGGCGGCCGGCGCGCGCTACCGGATCACCGGCAGCTGGGACAAGCCGGTGATGACGCTGGTCGAGAAACACGCGGTGGTTGCGCCAGCGCCGGCCGATACGGCGCCGGCGCCAGCCACGAGCCGTTGAATGGCGACCAGCCGGATCTCTACTGCTCGCATTCAGGGTAGGTCAGAGGATGCAGGTAGCACCATGAGCTAACTTCTTTACGCTGTTGGCAAACGCCGCAATGGAAGGCGAGGTATGGCCCGGACAGGTCACCGTCGCCGAGGCCACTGCAGTACAGCCGTTTGCGGTGTTCAATGAAACATTGGCCGGTGTAGCCGCGGCGGTCGTTATGGTCTGTGTCGCGACGGTATTACCCAACGAGTTGTCGATTTCGGCGCTTGCCACATTCGTCGTGGCCGTTACGGGGTTGCTGGTATCGCTGGTAAGCACGGCGTTGGCGTTGGCTATGGTGCCCCCACCCGATGTCGCAAGTGCTGACAGTTGCGGTTCACCAGTGCCGCCGGCGCCTGTGCAGTCACCGGTCTGGCCGACTTGGATTTGCGGTTGCGGGCGACTTAGCTGGTCGATCAATTGATCGAGAACCGAGGGTGTCGTCACATTGGATTTTCCAGCGGTGGCTTTGGCCTGGCTGGCTTTCAACTCGAGCAGTTTCTGCAATAGCGTGCTCATGCCAGCCGGATTTACCGCAATGTAATGAACACTTGTGGGCGAGGTGCGTGCATAGAGACCGTTGCTGACCTGAGTCAGCCCCTGTTCCTGCGCGAGCGTGTTATCGGAAAACTGTGATGCACTGTTCTGTGCCGATGTACTCGCGCAAGCCAAGACTGTTGCGATACCTAGAAAGGCAATAGGAAGTTTCATGACATCCCCTTTGGTTGGGTTACCCGTGCGCTTCCAGTATCGGCTTCGTCCCAAGGCAGTGATGTGATGCGGTAAGCAGGCGTGTTTGTTGCCAGTTACCGGCGCGCTTCTAATCCGCGACGAGTCGCTTATTCGGCCGGGTCGGTGAGGCGTTCGTCCGGTTTTGTCGCAGGCTTGGTGCTGCCGCGGAAGGGGAACAACTGCTGCCGGACGAAGCCGTCCGGCATGTAGTCACCGACCACGCCGTAGTGTTCCGGAAACTTGTTCTTCGACTTCACCGCGGTGCCGAATGCGTAGTCGATGAAGGCGTAGTGCGCGGCGTAGTTGCGGTCGATCGCCTCGTCGTCGGAGGCGTGGTGCCAGTGGTGGAAATTCGGCGTCACGAATACGTACTTCAGCGGCCCCCACGGCAGGTGCACATTGGCGTGGTTGAACACCGCCTGGAAACCGACGATCAGGATGTAGCCGTTCATTACCGCCTCGCTGAAACCGAGGATGTACAGCGGCGCCAGCACGCAGACGCGGGTGAAGATCAGTTCCAGCATGTGCTGGCGTGAACCGGCCAGCCAGTCCATCGTCTTCACGCTGTGGTGCACCGAGTGGAAGCGCCACAGGAACGGTACCTCGTGATAGGCGCGATGGGTGCCGTACTGCGCCAGGTCAGCCACCAGCACGCACAACAGCAGCTGCGGCACGAACGCGATGTGCTGCACGTATTGCTGGAAGTCGCTGCTGACCAGCCAGCCGAACAAGTGGTGCAGCAGGAAGTTCACCGTCAGTAGTGCCAGCCCGACGATGAAATGATTCACCGCGAAGTGCTTCATGTCGGTCTGCCATTCGGCGCGGAAGATCGCCTGGCCCTTGTAGAGCGGGAACAGCTTCTCGATCACCACGAAGATCAGCGTCGAGCTGAGCAGGTCGAGAATGAACCAGTCCAGCCCGATATACGGCGTGTGGTCGGGGAAGTTGCCGACTGGCACGCGCGAGCCACCGAGCGCTACCGCCAGCAGCACGATCACGAACACGGCGATGTTGAGGTTGCGCTGGCGGTTCAGGATCACATTGCCCAGCGACAGTGCGCCGGAAAGCAGCAGGGCGCCGAACAGCGCATGGCGCAGCATGTCCACCGAATATTTCGCGCGCAGTTCCGGCGTGGTCAGGTATTGCGGAAAGTGGAATGCGATCACGCCGAGCAGGCACAGGATGCCGAGCGACATTGCGATCGCCGTGGTCACCATGCCCTGGCCGGGCTTGAGTTCGCCGCTGCGCTTGAACAGTTCGCGCGTTTCGTCCACCACATCGCCCACGCGCTCGACCGGCGCGACCACGGCGGCATCGATCACCTTGTGGGCAATGTCACGTTTGGAGTGCGGCATCTGCAGTCATCCTTCGACAGGGGGAAGCGCGACAAGGGCGCTTCGTGCGCATGGTAACTGCAGAGATGGCCGTTGCGCTTGCGGCGGCAGGGTTTAAGCCGCAGGATTTGCCCACACCTTGAAAGTTCACGACCGAACGGCAGAAACCCATGGATTCCTTGATTGCACAGGCCGAACGCCGGCTGCTCGCTCCCGGCGGCCTCGCCGCCAGCGACCTCGATCGCGTGTTCACCCAGCTGATGGGGCCGTCGATCGACGCCGCCGACCTGTATTTCCAGCATTCGCGCAGCGAGTCGTGGATGCTGGAGGAAGGCATCGTCAAGGACGGCAACCACTCGATCGAGCAGGGCGTCGGCGTGCGCGCGATCAGCGGCGAAAAGACCGGCTTCGCCTATTCCGACGAGATCGTGCTGCCGCAATTGCTGGCAGCCTCGAAGGCGGCGCGCGCGATCGCCCATGGCGGCAACGGTGTCGGCACGCCGCTGGCCCTGAACGGCGCGCGCCAGTTGTACCCGGCGATCGATCCGGTCGAGAGCCTGCCGAACCCGGAGAAGATCGCCCTGCTGCGCGAAGTGGATGCGTATGCCCGCTCGCGCGATCCACGCATCAAGCAGGTGATCGTCAGCATCGCCGCGACCATCGACACGATTCTGATCGCCGCTTCCGACGGCACCCTCGCCGCCGACGTGCGCCCGCTGGTGCGGGTGAGCGTGCAGGTGATCGCCGAGCAGAACGGCCGGCGCGAGCAGGGCCATGCCGGCGGCGGCGGCCGCTACGGCTATCGGGAGCTGCTGGAGAATGGCCGCGTGCTGGGGTTCGCCGACGAAGCGGTGCGCCAGGCGCTGGTGAACCTTGAGGCGATCGACGCGCCGGCCGGCAGCATGACCGTGGTGCTCGGTCCCGGCTGGCCCGGCGTGCTGCTGCACGAGGCAATCGGCCACGGCCTGGAGGGTGACTTCAACCGCAAGGGCAGCTCGGCATTCGCCGGAAAGATCGGTCAGCGCGTCGCCGCACCCGGCATCACCGTGGTCGACGACGGCACGCTGGAGGGCCGCCGCGGTTCGCTCAGCATCGACGACGAAGGCACGCCGACCGAATGCACCACGCTGATCGAGGACGGCATCCTCAAGGGCTACATGCAGGACAAGCTCAACGCGCGCCTGATGGGGGTGAAGTCCACCGGCAACGGCCGCCGCGAATCCTTCAGCCAGCTGCCGATGCCGCGCATGACCAATACCTACATGCTGGCCGGCAAGCACGATCCGCAGGAGATCATCCGCTCGGTGAAGAAGGGCCTGTATGCGCCGAATTTCGGTGGCGGCCAGGTTGACATCACCAACGGCAAGTTCACCTTCTCCGCCAGCGAGGCCTATTTGATCGAGGACGGCAAGATCACCGCGCCGGTGAAGGGCGCCACGCTGATCGGCAACGGCCCGGAAGTGCTCACGCGCGTGTCGATGATCGGCACCGACCTCAAGCTCGATGAAGGCGTCGGTGTCTGCGGCAAGGACGGCCAGAGCGTGCCGGTCGGCGTCGGTCAGCCGACCTTGAAGATCGATAACATGACGGTGGGCGGGACGGCGGCCTGAGCTGCCTCCACACGCTGCATCTCGCGACAAGGAACTGGGCATGACCGAACAAACCGTATTGGTGACCGGCGGCTCCGGCTTCGTCGGTGTGCATTGCGTCGTGCAGCTGCTGCAGGCGGGTTACCGGGTGCGCACGACGCTGCGTTCGCTCAAGCGCGAAGACGAAGTGCGCAAGATGGTCGCCGCTGGCGGCGTCACGGCGGATGAGCGCCTGAGTTTCGCCATCGCCGATCTCGGTGCGGATACTGGTTGGGCCGAAGCGGTGGCTGGTTGCGACTATGTGCTGCATGTCGCCTCGCCGTTTCCCGCTGGCGTGCCGAAGCACGAGGACGAACTCATCGTGCCAGCGCGCGAAGGCAGCCTGCGCGTGCTGCGCGCCGCGCGCGATGCCGGCGTCAAGCGCGTCGTGCTTACCTCGTCGTTCGCGGCGATCGGCTATGGCGTAGGGCCCCTGGACCGGCCGTTCACCGAGGACGACTGGACGAATCCGGCCGGGCCGGGCGTTAGCGCTTACGTCAAATCGAAGACTCTCGCCGAACGTGCCGCGTGGGATTTCATCGCACGCGAAGGCGGCTCGCTGGAACTGGCGGTGGTCAATCCGGTCGGCATCTTCGGGCCGACGCTGGGGCCCGACCTCTCCACCTCAGTGGAAATCCTCAAGCGCATGCTGGATGGCGAATTGCCCGGCGTGCCCAAACTTTCTTTCGGCGTGGTCGACGTGCGCGACGTGGCCGACTTGCACCTGCGCGCCATGACCAACCCTGCCGCGGCGGGGCAGCGCTTCCTCGCCGTCGCCGGCGATTTCGTCTCTATGCTGCAGATGGCGCAATGGCTGCGCGCCGACCTCGGCGCGACCGCCGCCAAGGTGCCCTCGCGGACCTTGCCCGACTGGCTGTTGCGTCTGGCCGCGAAGTTCCGACCCGAACTTCGGCAAGCCGTGCCGGAACTGGGCAAGTCACGCCAGGCAAGTCACGCCAAGGCCACCCGCGTGCTCGGCTGGCAGCCGCGTTCGAACGAGGAAGCCATTCTCGCCAGCGCACGCAGCGTGCTCGATCATGCCGGATCGCGTTGAGCCAACGCGGCGCGGTCGTGAGGTCGCTGCCGGCATAACCATAGAGCGAATCGTCATTTCGTCCGCCGGCTTCGCGCGACAACACTGATTCATCGGTGTGCGCCTGGAGCCGGCCATTCTGCCGGGCGAGGTTCCGCTCGGTTCGCCGCGCTCGGTGTCGCCGCTTTCTTCAGGTTGCGGAACAAGGGGCATGCGATGAGCGACATCACCAGCGAGCTGACACCGACGCAGACCGAGGTACGGCCGACACCGCGCTTGGGTGCGTTCGCGAACGAGGACTGGTGGTCGGTGTGGATCGGCCTGGCGCTGGTGACGGTGGCGTGGCTGCTGTTTGCTTCCGGCAGCAGCATCAAGTGGCTGGCGGTGGCGCCGGCGAAATGGACGAGCGCCAGCCAGCTCGGGCAGGATCTGCTCGCGCACCTGCCGAACTATTTGGCGCTGTTCGCCTTGTTCGCCCTGCTGTTCGGCATCGCGCTGGCCAGTCTGCGGCAGCGGCTGGCGCAATTTCTGCCGGCGTTCCTAATTCTGTTCCTCGGCGCGCTGGCAATTTTCATGGTGTCCGCCTGGGCGCAGGCCTCGCACTACAACCTGGAAGGGCCGCTGGTCGCGCTGGTGGTGGGCCTGCTGATATCCAATCTGTTCCGTCTGCCGGAGTGGTTCCTGGCTGGGTTGCGCGTGGAGTTCTACATCAAGGTCGGCATCGTGCTGCTCGGCGCGACGCTGCCGTTTACTTTGCTGGTCTGGGCCGGGCCGGTGGCGGTGGGGCAGGCGACGATCGTCTCGCTGCTGACCTTCTTTGCGATCTTCCTCGCCGGCAAGGCGCTGGGCCTGGACCGGCGCTTCGCGGCGGTGCTCGGTGTCGGCGGCGCGGTGTGCGGCGTGTCGGCGTCGATCGCCATCGCCGGTGCGGTGCGGGCGCGCCGTGAACAGGCCTCCATCGCGATCACCTTGGTGATCTTGTGGGCGATCGTGATGATCTTCGTGCTGCCGTACGCGTCGCGCGCGCTCGGCTTGTCGACGGCGGTGGCCGGTGCCTGGATCGGCACCTCCGAGTTCGCCGATGCGGCCGGCATTGCCGCCGCGCAGGCCTACGGCGACAGCGCGAAGAACGCCGGCGGCGCGATCCTTGGAGCACCGGACGCAGCGGTGCAGACGTTCACCCTGATGAAGGTGGTCGGACGTGACATCTGGATCGGCATCTGGGCCTTCGTGCTGGCCTGGGTGGCGACTACGCGCTGGGATGCGCCGGCCGACGGCGTGCAGGCCGGCAAGCCGAAAGCGGGCGAGATCTGGGCGCGCTTTCCCAAGTTCGTGATCGGCTTCGTGCTGGCCTCGGCGCTGGTCACCTGGATCGCCAGCTACTACTCGCTGGCGGACTACCGCAAAGTCATCACGCCGCAGGTGATCGCGCCGATCACTGCACTGCGTACCTGGGCCTTCATCCTGTGCTTCCTCAGCATCGGCCTGACTACGCGTCTGCGCGCGCTCACCGCCACCGGCTGGAAGCCGTTCCTCGCCTTCACGGCCGGGGTGGTGATCAACATCATCGTCGGCTATGTGCTGTCGGCCCATGTCTTCGCGGCCTACTGGAATAGCCTGGGGCAGGGATGAGCGCGTTGCGCGACGCACTTCGGCCAGTCGTCGCCGGTGCGGTATCGCCGCGCTGCGCCGATTGCATCCATCGGCTGAACGACCGCCGCGCGATCGAACAGAAGGTAAGCGGGCTGGCCGTACTCGGTTCGGCCTATGGCGCCAGCATCGGTTCGAGCCGCCTGTGCCTGATCCACGAGTGCCTGGTGTCGCCCGAAGATCGCTGCGCGCATTTCAGCGGCAAGGCCTGATCCGCGAGTCGGAGCCGTGCAACCAGCCGCGTTATGCTGGCCGCTCAAGCCATAAGGGAAGACGAATCGCATGCGGTTGGACATGGCACGCCGATACCTGGCGCGACTGCGTCGCCCGATCGGGTGGCTGCTGTTCGCACTCGGCCTGATGGCTAGTCCGTATCAAGGCATGGCGGCGAGCACGAGCACATCGAGCCTGCGCAGCGACGTGGTATTCGACCGCTACACGCCGCTGTCGGAGAGCCTGGAGCTGGCGCGCCGACTGCTGACGCCTTTGTCGTTCCAGCATGTGCAGCGCAGCCTCGCCACGAAGGGACAAGCGCTGCGCGCGCAGCCGATCGATCTGGCGCAGGAGAAATTCGCGGTCTATGTTCCGGCCGGCGAGCCGCCTGAGCAGGGCTACGGTGTGCTGGTCTTCGTGCCGCCCTGGCCCGAGGCGGCCTTGCCGGAGGGTTGGGCAGGTCCGCTGGATCGGCGCGGCCTGATCTATGTCAGCGCGGCGAATTCCGGCAACGATGCGAACGTCATCGACCGGCGCATTCCGCTCGCCTTGCTCGCCTACGAAAACATCCGCCGGCGTTTCCGCATCGATCCGGCACGCGTCTATGTGGGAGGTCTTTCCGGCGGCGCACGGGTCGCCTTGCGCACCGCGCTGGCCTATCCCGACGTGTTTCGTGGCGTGCTGCTGAATGCGGGCAGCGATCCGATTGGCGAGCTACCCGATGTGCTGCCGCCGGCGGAGCTGTTCGCCACCTTCCAAGCATCGTCGCGTGTGGTTTACCTGACCGGCGGACGCGACACCGCCAACCTGCAGAAAGATCTGCGCAGTCGACAGTCGCTGCAGGACTGGTGCGTCTTCGACGTGCAGACCGATGCGTCGCCCTGGCAAGGCCATGAAGTCGCCAACACGGCGACATTCGCGCATGCGCTGGAAGCGCTGGAGCAACGCCACCCGGCCGATGCGGGGCGGCTCGCCGCATGCCGTGCGCATATCGCCGGGGCGTTGGCGTCGAGCGTGGCCGACGCCGAGGCGGCGCTCACCCGTGGCGACCTCGCGGGTGCGCGAGCGCGCATGGAGGCGATCGATCGAGGCTATGCCGGCCTGGCGGCGACGGAGTTGCTGAAACTGCAATCCAAACTGGACCGGCAGCCGCGATAGCGGCGGTCATTCCTTATACGTCGACGGTGTCGTCTTCCGCGCCCAGCTCCTTGAGCAGCTGGAAGATCTCGCGATAGGCATGCAGCGGTTTGTTGGCTTCGCGTTCGCTGCGCGCCTGGCGAATCAGCGAACGCAGGTGCTGACGATCGATACCGGGATGTTGCTCGGCCAGTTCGCCGAGGGCGACATCGCCTTCGACCAGCAGGCGGTCGCGCTGCGCTTCCAGCCGATGCATCGCGGCAGTTTCCTGGCGCTGCTTTTCGCGGTTGTCGCCCAGCTCGGCATGCACCGCGGCGAAGGCGGAGTCGTCATGGCGGCGCATCACTTTCGCCAGGAACGCCAGCTGTCGCTTGCGCGCGATGTGCGAGCTGATCCGGCGCAGGTGTTCGATCTCGTTGCGCACGTCGTCGGGCAGTTCCAGCTTGGCCAGCCGGCTGGGCTGCAGCTCGATCAGCTGCTGCGCCAGCGTCAGTACGGCCAGTGCCTCGCGGCGTTGCTGCGTGCGGCTGGGGCCGTAATCCGCTTCGTCGAGTTCGGTCTGGTTGCGGCTGCGGCTGGGACTCACGATGGCATTCCTGAATGAGATGAAGCAAAGAGCGTGCGGTTCATGGTGGCGAGCTACCGTCGAGGCCGGGGCCAGCCTGTTCCTGCTCGAGGGCAAAGCGGGCGGTCGGTTCGCCGTCCAGCTCGACGGTTTCGGCAAACATCGCCGCAGGGCGCACCCACAGGCCATGTTCGCCGTACAGCGCCTGGTAGACCACCAGTTCTTCCATGGTCTCGCTATGCCGCGCGGTGCCCAGCACGCGATAGCGCTGGCCCTTGTAGTGTCGGTAGATGCCGGGAACGGTGGGCATGGTGGCTCGGTGGCGGGGTTTTTTATCGGCGGCGTGGCCTTATATCGATAGGCTCGCGCGGCTCTGGGCCGCTATTCTACCCCGCACTCTCCAGGAAGCCCGCACGTGAGCGAACTCAAGCCCAGCATCGACCGCAGCGCCATCGAACGGAATGGCACCGATCAGAGCCTGCAGGAGCTGGACCGACTGGCCGAGCTGGCCGAGGAAGTGATCCGCCGCGCCCGTGCCGCCGGCGCCAGCGAGGCCGAGATCTCCGCGAGCATCGACACCGGGCTCAGCGTGAACGTGCGCATGGGCGAGGTGGAGACGGTGGAGCATACGCGCGACCGCGGCTTCGGGCTCACCGTGTATTTCGGCAAGCGCCGCGGCTCGGCCAGCACGGCCGACCTGCACCCGGATTCGCTCAAGGCCACGCTGGAACAGGCCTGCGCGATTGCTCGCTACACCGAAGAAGACCCAGCCAGCGGGCTAGCTGATCCCGCGCGCATGGCCACCGAGTTTCCCGATCTCGACCTGTGGCACCCGTGGGCCATCGACACCGCGCGCGCGATTGAGCTGGGCATCGAGATGGAAGACGCGGGCCGCGCGCACGCCGGCATCGACAACTCCGACGGCTCCGGCGTGCAGACCGGACAGAGCCTGTCGGTCTATGCCAACTCGCATGGCTTCGTCGGCCGCGAGCGCGGCACCCGGCATTCCCTGTCGCTGTCGCTGATCGCCGGCGACGAGAATGGCATGCAGCGCGAATACTGGTACGACAGCGTGCGCAACGCGGGCGACTTCATCAGTGCGAAAGTATTGGGCGACAAGGCAGCCGAACGCACGCTGGCGCGCCTCGGCGCGCGCGGCCTCGGCACGCAGCAGTGCCCGGTGCTGTTCGCGCCGGAGTTGGCGCGCAGCCTGATCGGGCATCTGGTCAGCGCGGTCAGTGGCGGTTCGCTCTATCGCAAGGCCAGCTTCCTGCTCGACCACGCCGGCAAGACCATCATGCCGCCGTGGCTGAGCCTCCTGGAACGGCCGCAGTTGCGACGCGGTCAGGGCTCCGGTGCATTCGACGCGGAAGGCGTGGCTACCCGCGACAGTGCGCTGGTCGAGCACGGCGTCCTGGCGCGCTACATGCTGGGCAGCTATTCCGCGCGCAAGCTGGGGCTGGAGACCACCGGCAATGCCGGCGGCGTGCACAACCTGATCGTGCAGTCCGACGCCGCGCACGGCGGTGCCGATGATTTCGACGGCATGCTGTGCCGCCTCGGCACCGGCCTGCTGGTCACCGACCTCATGGGGCAGGGCGTTTCCACTATCACCGGTGACTATTCGCGCGGCGCATCCGGCTTCTGGGTCGAGCAGGGCCGCATCGCCTATCCGGTGGAGGGTGTCACCATCGCCGCCAACCTGCGCGAGATGTTCACCGGCATCGCCGCGGTGGGCGCGGACGTCGACCACCGCTCGAATATCCTGAGCGGCTCGATCCTGCTGGAGCGGATGACCGTCGCTGGCGACACGCCCTAGGTCAAGCGTCACCTTGCGGGCGCACGGAACACGCCGGAAGATGCAGACGACGACCCGTTCGCCGCAACGTCACCAGGAGAAGCCGCCATGAGTACGCCGTCCGATCAGTTTCCGCCCTCGCCGCCGCCGTCGGGGCCGCTCGTGGGCGAGTCCAGCGACGACCGCAATCTGGCCATGCTCGCGCACTTGTCGGGGTTTTTGCTGAGCATCATTGTGCCGTTGATCCTGTGGCTCATGCACAAGGACCGGCCGGAGAAAGCCTATCTGATACGCGAAGCCAAGGAAGCGCTGAATTTCCAGATCACCGTGCTGATCGGTTATCTCATCTGCGTCATTCTCACCATCATCCTCATCGGCGTTCTGCTGGGTTGGCTGCTGTGGGTCATGAACGTGGTGATATGCATCATCGCGGCGGTGCGCGTGAGCGCGAGTGGGACCTATCGCTACCCGTTCGCTTTGCGGCTAGTGAGTTGAGCCTGCACGAACGTCAGCATTCGCGAATTTTCGCGTGTATTACAAGTTCGGCGATCCGCAATTTGCTTCGGCGCACTTTGTTTGCAATAGTCGCCGCGAGATAGGTTCGTTGGCGTGAATTTACCGAGGTAGATTCACGCTTCAACATGCTTTAGCGAGGGACGTTGCTTTTGTATCTCGCATGGGTAGTGGCCTATTCCGCAACTGACATCAAACCGGGGGTGGCTATGGGTTTTTTCGATTGGTATCTGAAATGCATCAAGCAGCATTACGCTGACTTCGAGGGGCGTGCACGCCGTACCGAGTACTGGATGTTCACGTTGGTCAATATCATCATTGCCGTCGTGGTCGCGATCGTCTTCGGCCTGATCCATCTGCGCTTCGTCTCCACCCTGTATTCGCTTGCCGTGCTGGTTCCGGGCATCGCGGTGGGTGTGCGTCGTCTGCACGATATCGACAAGAGTGGCTGGTTCCTGCTGCTGGCGCTGATTCCGCTGGTCAACATCTGGTTGATCGTGCTGCTCGCCACCGAAGGCACGCGTGGGCCGAACCAGTACGGCGCCGATCCAAAAGCCGCGGTCTGAGTCGTTCACACGAAAAAAACCAAGGGTGGCGCAGGCTACCCTTGGTTTTTTTTCGTCTGCAGTATGCAAGCCATCGGCATGGGAGATCGATCCAATGAATATCGCAGGCCCGACGCAGGAAGAACGCAACGGCGCCATGATCACCTACCTCCTGACCGGCGTGCTGGGCGTGCTGGGTGGACTGATCGGCTGGCTGGTCTGGAAGGACAAGGGCGCCTATGCCAGGAGCCAGACCACCGAAGCCTTGAACTTCGGCATCACGACGCTGATCGGCTTCATGATCATCTACATCCTTGTCTCGATCATTCCCGACCTGAATTTTCTCCGCTCGATCCTGTGGCTGGTCCAGCTGATCTTCGGCATCGTCGCTGCCGTCGCCGCCAACAAGGGCCAGAACTATCGGTTTCCATTCGCGTTGCGCCTGGCCAAGTAAGCCTGGGTATGGGGCGTGATGAAGAGGCGGCCGCTGGCCGCCTTTTCATGGGCGCGGCTCAGTGGTAGCGCAGCGCCGCATAATGCGCGAGTTCGCGCAGCAGCCCGGCACGTTCGCCCAGCGGCGCGATGGCGTCGAGCGCCAGCGTGGTGAGTTCACGCAGACGCTGGCGCGAGGCATCGAGGCCGAGAATCGAGGGAAAAGTGGGCTTGTCGGCGGCGGCATCCTTGCCGGCGGTCTTGCCGATCACCGCTGCATCCCCTTCCACGTCGAGGATGTCGTCGCGTACCTGGAAGGCCAGACCGACCGCGTGGGCATAGCAGTCCAGCGCATCGAGCCGTGCGGCATCCAGCGCGTGGGCATCGTTAGCCCCGGCGATCGCGCCCAGCGCGACGGCGGCACGGATCAGCGCGCCGGTCTTGCAGCTGTGCATATGTTCGAGCTGCTCCAGCGTCAGCGCGTGCCCCACGGCGGCCAGATCGAGCGCCTGGCCGCCCGCCATGCCCTCGGCGCCGCAGGCGCGGCCGAGCACGCCGAGCATGCGCGCGCAACGGATCGCATCGGCATCGCTATGCAGATCCTGCGCGAGGATCTCGAAGGCCAGCGCCTGCAGCGCATCGCCAGCGAGGATCGCCATCGCCTCGCCGAACACCACGTGGCAGGTGGGCCGGCCGCGGCGCAGGTCGTCGTCGTCCATCGCCGGCAGGTCGTCGTGCACCAGCGAATAGGCGTGGATCAGTTCCACCGCGCAGGCGGGAATATCGAGCCGGTGCTCGTCGAGCCTGGCGTCGTCGTGACCGACTGCGTGACCGGCCGCATAGACCAGCAATGGCCGCAGGCGCTTGCCGCCACCGAGCACGGCATAGCGCATCGCCCGGTGCAGCACGACGGGAGGCAGGTCTTCGGCAGGCAATACCCGGGCCAGCGCCTGGTCGGCGCGGACGATCAGGCCTTGCAGCGCAGGACCGAGTTCGGCATGCAGGGAATTCAAAGATCAGCGGATTCGAAAGGTTCGGCGCTGTCGGGCGCATCGGGATCAAGCAGCAGGCGCACGCGCAGTTCGGCGTTTTCCAGCGCCTGCTGGCAATGGCGATAGAGGCCGATGCCGCGCTCGAACGAGGCGAGCGATTCGTCCAGGCTCAGCTCGCCGCCTTCCATCCGTGCCACCAGCTGTTCGAGCTCGTCCAGCGAGTGCTCGAAATCGGCGGCGGCAGGTGCCGGAGTGGGAGCAGAAACAGACTTGGCCATGGCGCGACAAGCTACTGCACGACGCGCCCGGAATCAATCCAATGCAGCGGCCCGGTCAGGGTCGCCACACGGGCGTCGCGCCGAGCGCGGCGAACAGCTCCTGCGCGCGCTGCGAGCGCCAGCGGTCGGCCACCGCGATCAACTGCTCGCCTTCGTAGATCAGCGGGCAGCGCGGGCGCAGCCAGGGCGGCAGTGCACCCTGCTGGAACAGGTCGCGCAGTTCCCGCGTATGCGCGTTGCCGGCCGGCTTGATGCGCTCGCCGCCCTGGCGGAACCGCACCTGCAGCGGCTGCGGCCAGCACACTTCGGCGACCGGCGCATCGAGCCGCAGCTCGCCGCCGCCCGGCAGGGCCAGCGGCTCGCCGTGCCACGGACTTTGCCAGTGCGTGGGCACGGCATCGATCGCACGGATCGCCCACCAGCGATCGCGCCACAGGTGCAGCTCGGTGTCCTGCCAGCGCACGCAGGGCAGGCGGCCGGGGCGTGCCTCGCGTTGCTGCCGCTCCAGCTCGCGGCGCTGCGCAGTCGTCGGTGCCGCGAGGCCGCGCGCATGCAACCAGTGATCCAGCAAGGGCTGGCGCAAGGCCGGCGCCAGGGCCAGCCAGCCGATGGCATCGAGGCTGCCGCTGGCGGCATCGTGCAGCCGCTCATAATCGGCCAGCCACGCGTTGCGCAGCGCGTCGTCGGCCGCGCGGCTCAGCGCGGCACTGTGCACGATCGAATCGATCGCCTGCGGCCAGTGCGCTTGCAGGCGCGGCAGCAGGTCGTGGCGCAGAAAATTCCGCGCCAGCTTGAGGTCGGCATTCGAGGGATCGTCGATGCAGGAGAGATGGTGTGCGGCGAGATAGTCGCGCAGCAGCGCACGCGGCAGGTTCAGCAACGGGCGCCACAGCCAGCCGCGGCCCAGCGGGCGCATTGCACGCATGCCGGCCAGCCCTTCCGGCCCGGCACCGCGCAGCAGCTTCAGCAGCACGGTTTCGGCCTGGTCGTCACGATGGTGGCCGAGCAGCAGCCATTCGCCCGCGCCGAGCTGCGCGGCCAAGGCGGCGTAGCGTGCGTGTCGCGCGGCGGCTTCCGGGCCTTCGCCGGCGGCGGCAACTTCCACACGCAGCACGTCGCACGGCAACTCCAGCGACGCGCAGAACTGCACGGCGTGTGCAGCCCAGCGCGCGCTGTCCGCCTGCAGGCCGTGGTCGACATGCAGCGCGCGCAGGTCGCGTGCACGTGCCTGCGGCGATGCGGCCAGCGCGTGCAGCAGGGCGGTAGAGTCCGAGCCGCCGCTGAACGCCACGCACAGCGGGCCGTGCGGATGCTCGGCGAGCGCGCGCTGCAGCTGATCGGATAACGAAGTGGCCGTCATGCGTCGATCAGTTTTTCTGCGCCTGCGGCCGGATATAGATCACCTTGCCGTTGCCGATCTGCCGCTCGTCGGTCTGGAACAGGCCGATGCCGGCGATCAGCCCGCTGAGCTTGGCGTAGCCGTAGTTGCGCGGATCGAAGTCCGGCGATTGCTTGCTGACGATGCTGCCGACCGCGCCGAGGCCGGCCCAACCGGTATCGTCCGAGGCGGCCTCAATCGCATTGCGCAGCAGATTCAGCAGCGCCGTGTCCTGGCGCAGTTCCTTGGCGGTGCGACGCTTCACCGCGCTGCTGGGTTCGCTCTCGGAGTTCTGCAGCAATACCTCGGTGTAGATGAACTTGTCGCAGGCGGTGCGGAACGGTTCCGGCGTCTTGCGCTCGCCGAAGCCGTAGACGATGCGGCCCGACTCGCGGATGCGCGAGGCGAGCCGGGTGAAATCGCTGTCGCTGGAGACGATGCAGAAGCCGTCGAAACGTTCGGTGTAGAGCAAGTCCATCGCATCGATGATCATCGCCGAGTCGGTGGCGTTCTTGCCGACCGTGTAGCGGAACTGCTGGATCGGCTGGATCGAGTAACGCAGCAATGATTCTTTCCAGCCGTTGAGGTCGGGCTTGGTCCAGTCGCCGTAGATGCGCTTGACATGGGCGGTGCCGTATTTGGCGATTTCGGCCAGCAGGCCCTCGACGATGGCCGGGCGCGCGTTGTCGGCGTCGATGAGCACGGCTAGTTTGTCGGTGACATTGGCCATGAGGGTGGGTTCCTAGGGGCGGGGCTGTTGGGATGGTACGCCGGTGGCGGTGGTTTGGTTCTGATGGTTTGGGAGTGGTTTCACTCTCCTGCGTAGGGCTCGCTAACTTGATAGTTTTTGGAGGAGTTTCGCTCGCTTCTCAGCGAGCGACCTTCTTCTCTTTGCTTCCCCACGCTCGCGCTTGGAGCGCGAGCGAACAGCGAAGCCGGCCCGAAGGGCGGAGGGGAGGCAGCCCGGAGTCAAGAGAAGAAGGCAAGAGAAAGGGCACCCCGGATGGCGCGCTCTACGGGCATCCTGCCCTTCGAGTACGCGGTCGGGTTACGGGGTTTTTCGACAGTGCATCCATGCACTGGCGAAAAACTGGCTCGCATCCTTGCGAGCCAGCCTGCGGTCTTTCCTTCACCCGCCCGCCGCGCCAAACGGGGCCCGGGTAAAGCAGCGCGCTTCTGCGCGCGGAAGCAAAAGCAGAAGCCAGAGCAAAAGCGCAACTTGAAGTTGCACTTTTCTTTTGCACTTTGTAGTTGCTTTGACTTTGCCGTTACTTCTGCGCGCAGGAGCGCGTTGCTCTTGTGGGGCCCCCTGTGCGGCGGTGAGGCGTGGACGACAAGGCCCGCAGGGGAGTCGGCAAGGATGCCGACTCCTTTTCGCCAGGGCAGGAGGCCCTGTCGAAAAGCCCGGCCATGCCTCACGGACTTTCCAGCCAGGGATGGCTGGAAAGCGCCAAGCGGGGTGCTCTTCTCTTTGGTTACTTTCTCTTGAGCACGCAAGAGAAAGTGACTCGCCTCCGAAGGAGGTGAAAGCTCTAAAAAGCTTTAATCAATCAAACCAGAGCGCAGGGTTATTCCTGAAACGCCCCATACGCGCGCAATCGCTTATAGCGGCGCTCCAGCAATTCGGGCAGCGGCACCGCCTCCAACTCATCCAACTGATTCAACAGCACCGCCTTCAACCGCACCGCCATCGAATGCGCATTGCGATGCGCGCCGCCAAGTGGCTCGCGCACCAGTTTGTCGATCAGGCCGAGTTCGAGCAGACGCGGCGCGGTGATGCCGAGTGCTTCGGCGGCGTCTTTGGCCTTGTCGGCGTTCTTCCACAGGATCGAGGCACAGCCTTCCGGCGAGATCACCGAATAGGTGGAATATTGCAGCATCACCGTGCGGTCGCCGACGCCGATCGCCAGCGCGCCGCCGGAGCCGCCTTCGCCGATCACGGTGCAGATGATCGGCACTTTCAGCTCGGCCATTTCCAGCAGGTTGCGCGCGATCGCCTCGCTCTGGCCGCGCTCTTCGGCGCCGACGCCGGGATAGGCGCCGGGGGTGTCGATCAGGGTTAGCAGGGGCAGGCCGAAGCGTTCGGCCAGCTTCATCAGCCGCAGCGCCTTGCGGTAGCCCTCGGGGCGCGGCATGCCGAAGTTGCGGCGCACCTTGGTCTTGGTGTCGCGGCCCTTCTGGTGGCCGATGATCATCACCGAGCGGCCGTTGATGCGGCCGAGGCCGCCGACGATGGCGGCGTCTTCGGCGTACATGCGGTCGCCGGCCAGCTCGTGGAATTCCTCGCAGATCACGCCGATGTAGTCGAGCGTGTACGGGCGGGCGGGATGGCGCGAGAGCTGGGTGACCTGCCACGGGGTGAGGTTGCGGAAGATCTCCGCGGTCTTCACCTTGAGCTTTTCGCGCAGCCGGCTGACGTCCTCGTCGATGTTGAACGATTGCCCGTGGCTGGCGTGCCGAAGCTCTTCCAGCTTGGTCTCCAGGTCGGCGATCGGTTGTTCGAAATCGAGGAAGTTCGGGTTCATTCGCAGCTTTTCATGGCACTCAAGCGGGTCAGTATACCGGTCCGCGTGCCGGCGCGAGAACGAGGCCGTATGGCATGCCCAAGGCTCAATCGCCCTGCCGCACCAGCCGCACGCGGGCGGTCTTGACCCCGGGCAGTTTGCGCACGGCGCGGACCAGCTCGGGAATGGCGTCGACACGCCAGGCTTCGCCCAGCTCCAGGTCGGCCTGCGCGCTATCGTTGTGGTAGCCGTGCAAGGTGACCGTAGCGCGGCCGCCGCGATAGCCGGCGAGGGTCTGCTGCAGCTGCACGGCGAAGCCCGGGCCAATGCCGTTCAATTTCAGCTGCAGCAGGCGCGCGTAGCGGCGGCAGGCGTCGCCGAGGGTGAGTGCGCTCTTAGCGCGCAGCTGAAAGCCGCCGCCGGAGAAGTCGTCGATGCGCAGGCCGCCTTCGATGATCAGCATCTCGTCGCGGGTCAGCAGCGGCGCGACCTGCTGGTACAGCTCGCCGAAGAAGCTCACCTCGATGCTGCCGCTGCCGTCCTCGATGCGCACGAAGGCGTCGCTGTCACCGCGCTTGCGCACCGCGGTGACCATGCCGGCGATGGTCCACGGCGTGTCGGGCCCGCGGCGGAAGCGGTTGCCGTCGTCGCCGTCATTCTTGCGCGGTTTCGGCGGCTGGTAGCGGTCGCCGATCTCGCCGAGCGGGCAGGTGGAGAGCTGCGCCAACTCATCCTTCCACGGATCGGTGGGATGACCGGAGAGGTAATGGCCGAGCGTATCGCGCTCGCCCTGCAGCAGCTGTTCCAGCGGCCATTCCGGCACGCTGGGCAGCTCGATGTGCACGATCGGGGTGACGGTGTTCATGGCCGCGCCGAACATGTCGTTCTGGCCGGACTGCTTGTCGCGCAAATGCTGTTCGGCGGCCTTGATCGCGTCCGGCAGCTGCAGCATCAGGCTGGCGCGGGTCGGCGCCAGCTTGTCCAGCGCGCCGGAAAGGATCAGCGCCTCGAGCACGCGCTTGTTCAGCCGGCTCGGATCGACGCGGCGGCAGAAGTCCGCGAGGTCGGTGAAGGCGCCGTGCTCGCGTTCGCGCACGATGGATTCGCACACGCCCTGGCCGACGCCCTTGATTGCGCCGAGGCCGTATTGAATCTTCTTGGGTTCGACGGCGACGAACATGTAGTCGGAGGCGTTCACGTCCGGCGGCTGCACGACCACCTTCAACGCGCGCGCTTCGTCGAGGAAGATCACCGCCTTGTCGGTGTTGTCCATGTCCGACGAGATCGTCGCGGCCATGAACTCGGCCGGGTAGTGCGCCTTTAGCCAAGCGGTCTGATAGGAGACCAGCGCATACGCTGCCGCGTGCGACTTGTTGAAGCCGTAGCCGGCGAATTTCTCCATCAGGTCGAAGATCTGGTCGGCCTTGCTGCCGACGAGCCCGTCCTTGGCCGCGCCCTCGCGGAACTTGGCGCGCTCCTCGGCCATCTTCTTGACGTCTTTCTTGCCCATCGCGCGGCGCAGCAGGTCGGCGCCGCCAAGCGTGTAACCGCCGACGATCTGCGCCATCTGCATGACCTGTTCCTGATAGACCATGATGCCGTAGGTCTCGCGCAGCACCGGCTCGACACGCGGGTCGGGATATTCGACCTCCTCGCGACCGTGCTTGCGTGCGACGAAACTGGGAATCAGGTCCATTGGGCCCGGGCGATACAGCGCGCCCAGCGCGATGATGTCCTCGAAGCGGTCGGGCTTGGCATCCTTCAACATGCGCTGCATGCCGGCGGATTCGAACTGGAAGATCGCCACCGTCTGCGCTTTCGCGAACACCTGGTAGGCGGCGGCGTCGTCCAGCGGTAGCGTGGCGATGTCGAGCGGCGCTTCGCCGCTGCTGGCGCGGCGTACGTTGATCGCCTTGACCGCCCAGTCGATGATGGTCAGCGTGCGCAGGCCGAGGAAGTCGAACTTGACCAGGCCGACTGCCTCGACGTCGTCCTTGTCGTATTGCGTGACCACGCCGCCGCCGCCGGCTTCGCAGTACAGCGGCGCGAAATCGGTGAGCGCGGTCGGCGCGATCACCACGCCGCCGGCGTGCTTGCCGGCGTTGCGGGTGAGGTTCTCCAGCTTCAGCGCGAGATCGACCAGCGACTTGGCGTCCTCGTCCTGCTCGTAGAGTTCGCAGAATTCGCGCACGACGCGCTCGGGTTCCTTCTTCGATTTCTCGGAACGGCCCAGCGCGTCGGATAGGGTGAGGTCGAGCGGGCGTGGCGGAATCAGCTTGGCGATGCGGTCGACCTGGCTATAGCCCATGCTCAGCACGCGGCCGGAATCGCGCAGCACCGCCTTGGCCGCCATCGAGCCGTAGGTGATGATCTGGCTGACGTGGTCGCGGCCGTACTTGCGCGAGACGTAGTCGATCACCTCGTCGCGGCGATCCATGCAGAAGTCGATGTCGAAGTCGGGCATCGACACGCGTTCGGGATTGAGGAAGCGCTCGAACAGCAGCTCGAACTGCAGCGGGTCGAGGTCGGTGATCTTGAGCACCCACGCTACCAGCGAGCCGGCGCCCGAACCGCGACCAGGCCCGACCGGGATGCCGTGCTGCTTACCCCAGTTGATGAAGTCCGCCACGATCAGGAAGTAGCCGGGAAAGCCCATCTCGATGATGACGTCCAGCTCGCGTTCCAGCCGCTTCTCGTAGTCGTCCAACGTGTGGCCGGCGGCCAGCGGCGCGAGGGCGAGCCGTTCCTTCAGGCCCGCACGCGACAGTTCGCGGATATAGCTGGCCAGGTCGTGCCCAGCCGGCACCGGGAAGTTGGGCAGGTAGTAGGTGCCGAACTTGAGTTCCAGATTGCAGCGCTTGGCCAGTTCGACGGTATTTTCCAGCGCCTCCGGCAGGTCGGCGAACAGCTCGGCCATTTCGGCCGGCGGTTTCAGATACTGCTGATTGCTGTAGTCGCGCGGCCGCTTCGGGTCGGCCAGCACGCGGCCCTGGTTGATGCACACGCGCGCTTCGTGCGCCTCGAAATCGTCCTGGCGCAGAAAGCGCACGTCGTTGCTGGCGAGCACCGGAAGCTCCAGCTCGGCGGCCAGCGCCAGCGCGGCAGTGTTCCAGTTTTCCTCGCCTTCGCGGCCGCAGCGGGTGAGTTCCAGATATAGCCGGTTGGGGAACAGTTGCGTCAGCCGTCGCAACCGACCGAGTGCGGCGTCGATGCCCTGATTCGCGGCGATGCGGCCGATCTCGCTGTCGCGGCCGATCAGGGCGATCAATCCTGTGCTGGCATCAGCCTCCAGCCAGCCGGCATCGACCAGTGCGCGCCCGCTATGTTGTCCATCGCGCCAGGCGCGCGACACCAGCCGTGACAGGTTGAGATAGCCGACGTGGTTCTGGCACAGCAGGGTGAGCCGCCACGGGCGCGGATCGTCCGGCGCGCTGATCCACAGGTCGCTGCCACAGATCGGCTTGATGCCAGCCGCGCTGCATGCCTTGTAGAACTTCACCAGCGCGAACATGTTGTTCTCGTCGGTCAGCGCCACCGCTGGCATGCCCTCGCGCACGCAGGCTTCGACCAGCGCCTTGATGCGGATGGTCGAATCGACCAGCGAGTATTCGCTGTGCAGGTGGAAGTGGACGAAGCGTGCTGGCATGAGACTCACGTGGTGAGTCTACGAAGGCTAACTGGCATGCTGTGCAGCGGCAAGATTGACATCCGCCGCGCCTGCAGGAATCGGCCCAACGCCTTGCACGCCGCTCACCAGCTCAGCTCGTGGGCGCCGGTTCGCTGAGCAGCGCGTTGATCTCCGCCACCAGGTTGTCGAGCATGTCCTCGGCGTAGCCGATGTGCACGTGGGCGACGGTGCCGTCGCGATGCAACATCACCATCACCGGGATGCCGCTGTTCACGCCGTATGGTTCACCGATGCGGCCATAACGATCCCAGCTCAGCAGCAGGCCGGGCAGGCGCGGCTGCAGCAAGCTGGCGCTGTGCATGAAGACCTTGCGGCTTTCTTTCGAGTTGATCGAGACGACCTGCAGTGACAGGTTTTTCTGTGTGGCCACCGTCTGCAGGCCAGCGAGCACCGGCATTTCCTTCATGCAGTAGCCGCACCAGGTGGCCCAGAAGCTGATCACCACCACCTTGCCATGCAGCGCGGCCAGGCTGATCGGCTGACCGTCGCTGGTTTTGCCGAGGTCGTCCGGTGGTGTGTCGCCCGGGTGGATCCTGGCCTGCGCGGCGAGGCAGAAGCACGCGGCAAGCAGGGCAACGATGATTCTGCGCATGGCGCCTCCCCTTGGCTGGCAGGCGCCAGAGTAGCGGTTCGCATGCGGCGGCGACAGTCCGTTGCGGCCGTGCTGAGAGCCTGTTCGCGGTCTCCTCGCAGCCCGCGTTGCCGCTGAGTGGCCGTCAGGTGGTGGTGCGTGTCGTAGTACCCGACTGCTGGTCAGGCCAAGCCGAGCGCTGCCGCATGATGGCCACTCAGTGGTAACCCTGCGGGCCAGGTCTGTTTGCCCACTTACCTGCGTCATCACTCCGTCGTGTACGGACGTACACTCCTGGCTCCTCAAAGCCAGCACCATCCATGGCGCTTCCCCGCGTGCCCTCGTTCTTCCTTGGCCTGCGCGCAAACAGTTCCCGGCGCGGGCTACTGGGAGATCGTGAAGAGGCTCTAATGCACGTGGAACTTGCCGTCGTCGTTGCGCGACTCGTGGTAATGCTCCAGCGCGCCGACCTGGAGCGGTCGATGATTGTAGTCGGCATGCGACGGCGTGCTTTGCTTCGCGGGGATGTGCGGCGGCGCGGGGATGATCGGCGTTTCCCGCAGCGGCTGGAACGGGTGGAAATGGAAGTACTGCATGGCGAGCCTCCGGGCTTTTGCCCTTGCGAGCGTCCTCGCTGGAAAGATGCGCCAAGCGGAAGCGCCCGAGTGTGCTCGCCGTCACGGGATCATGCTGAACGACGTGCGCCGGCCAGCAAACTCAGGCTGGTGTGGCGAGATCTAGCAGTTGCCTGACCGGCGCGAAGCTGCGCCGATGCTGCGCGCAGGGGCCGAGCTTCTGCAGCGCGGCCAGATGGGCCGGCGTGGGATAGCCCTTGTGCACCGCGAAACCGTAGCCGGGGTGATCGTTTTCCAGCGCGGTCATCAGGCGGTCGCGGGTGACCTTGGCGAGGATCGAGGCGGCGCTGATCGCCGGCTCCAGCGCATCGCCGCCGACGATGGCGCGGCCCGGGCAGGGCAAGTCCTTCGGCAGTTTGTTGCCGTCGATCCAGGCTTCGTGCGCAACCGGCGCGAGGCCGGCCACCGCGCGGCTCATGCCGGCCATGGTGGCGTGGAAGATGTTCAGCCGGTCGATTTCCTCGCGCTCGACGTGGACCACGCAATGCGCCAGCGCGCGTTCGACAATCAGCGTGTACAAAATCTCGCGGCGCGCGGCGCTGAGCTTCTTGGAATCGTCGAGGCCATCGATCGGCCGGCGCGGGTCGAGAATCACCGCCGCCACCAGCAATGGCCCGGCGAGCGGGCCGCGGCCCGCCTCGTCGACACCGGCGATCAGCCACTCAGTCTTGCGCATGGGTGGCCGCCGTAGCGTCTGGCGCGGTATCGATCAATTCGGCGATGGCCGCTGCCGCGCGGGCACCGGCATGGGCCTGCGGATCGTTGCCGGTAGGGTCGGTGCGCAGCATCTCGTGCAGTTGCTCGAAGGCGGCCACGATGGCGCCGCGCCGCTCGCTGTCCTGGAACAACGCCAGCGTTGCCGCGGCCAGTTTCTCGGCGGTGCAGTCGTCCTGCATCAGCTCGGGTACCAGCAGTGCGTGCTCACCCAGGCCGCAGGCGCGGGCGAGAATGTTCGGCAGCGCGTAGACGTCGGTCTTTAGCATCTTCATCGCGCGTGCGATGCGATAGCTGAGTGGGGCCACACGATAACCGACCACCATCGGCCGTTTCGCGAGCATGGCTTCCAGCGTGGCGGTGCCGGAGGCGAGCAGCACCACATCGGCGGCCAGCATGGCCTCATGCGCGTGGCCGTCGAGCAGCAGCGGCGCGCTTTCGTCGCGCGGCGGATTCAATGAGGCGTGTTTCGCCAGCAGAGTTTGCAACGCGGCGTGCACGCGCGGGTTTGCGGCGGGAATGACGATGCGCAACCCCGGCAGCGCGGCGGCCACGCGGATGGCCGCGTCGATGAAGTCGCGGCCCATCCGGTTCAGTTCGGACAACCGGCTGCCGGGCAGCACGGCCAGCACCGGTACGTCCAGCGGCAGCTGCAGGAAATCGCGTGCGCCGACGCGGTCGGAGACCAGTGCGAAGCGATCGGCCAGCGGATGGCCGACGAAGAGCGCGTCGATGCCATGGCGGGCGTAGATCTCGGGTTCCATCGGAAACAGGCATAGCACGCGGTCGGCGCTGTGGCCGATCTTCTCGGCGCGCTTTTCGCGCCAGGCCCAGACCGACGGGCTGACGTAATGCACGGTGCGCAGCCCGGCTTTTTTCAGGCGCTGCTCCACGCTGAGGTTGAAGTCCGGCGCATCGATGCCGACCACGATCGCCGGGCGCTCGCGCAGGATGCGCGCAAGCAAAGTCTTGCGCAGTTTCAGCAGGCGCGGCAGGTGGCTGATCACCTCGGCGAAACCGAACAGCGACAGTTCGCGGATGTCGTGCCACGACTCGAAGCCGAGCGCTCGCATGCGCTCGCCGCCGATGCCGGCGAAGCGGGCGTGCGGGTAGTGCAGGCGCAGCGCGGTGATCAGGTCGGCGCCGAGTTGATCGCCGGAATCCTCGCCGGCGAGCAGGATGATCAGGGGTGCCTGGGTGTCGGGTTCAGCGGACGGCATGACCTAACACTACTAGCAAAAGGCAAGGCGCGGGTTTGATTGGCTGATATGCGCTGCGCGCATATCAGCGGGCCAGCCCGCGCTCGCAGCGGTCGATGAATTCCAGCATCGCGCGCACGTCCTCGCTGTTCTGCGCCTGGGTCACCAGTTGCTCGCGTGCCTCGGCCTGCGACAGGCCGGCCATGTACAGCGTGCGGTAGGCGCGCTTGATCGCGGCGATGCGTGGTGCATCGAAGCCGCGACGCTTCAGGCCTTCGGTGTTGATGCCGCGTGGGCGGCCATGCTGTTCGTTGGCCATGGTGACGAACGGCGGCACATCGGCGCCGACCAGGCAGCCCATCGCGATGAAGGCATGTGCGCCGACCTTGCCGAACTGGTGCACGCCGGCGTAGCCGGAGATGATCACCCAGTCGCCGATCTCCACGTGCCCGGCCAGCGCCGAGTAGTTGGAGAACACCGTGTGGTTGCCGATCCGGCAGTCGTGCGCGATATGCACGTAGGCGAGCAGCCAGTTGTCGTCGCCGATGCTGGTGATGCCGCCGCCGTCGCCGGTGCCGCGGTTGACGGTGACGAATTCGCGGATCAGGTTGCGGTCGCCGATCACCAGCTCGGTGTGCTCGCCGGCGAATTTCTTGTCCTGCGGATCGCCGCCGAGCGAGGCGAACTGGGCGATCTTGTTGTCGCGGCCGATCCGGGTGGGGCCCTCGATCACGACATGCGGGCCGATGACCGTGCCCTCGCCGATCGTCACGTCGGCGCCGATCACGCTGTAGGCACCGATGCTGACGTTGTTGCCGATGACGGCGGAGGGATCGACCTGCGCGGTGGCATGGATCATTTGTCGGCCCTCGCGGCGCACATCAGTTCGCAGCTGGCGACCTCCTTGCCGTCCACCAGCGCGCGCGCCACGAACAGGCCCATGCCGCGCATCAACCGCTTCAGCGAAACCTCCAGGCGCAGCTGGTCACCCGGCACTACCGGCGCGTTGAAGCGCGCGTTATCGACCTTGACCAGGTAGAACAACGGGCTGCCGGTGCTGCCCTCGATGCGGCTGCTGATCTGTGTGAGCAGGCCGGCTGCCTGCGCCATCGCCTCCACCAGCAGGACACCGGGCATCACCGGATGGCCGGGGAAGTGGCCCTGGAAAAACGGCTCGTTGATGCTCACGTTCTTCAACGCCACGGCGCTCTTGCCGGGCACCAGTTCGATCACCCGATCGACCAGCAGGAACGGATAGCGGTGCGGCAGCAGCTCCTGGATCTGCTCTACCCCCACCGGCAGGCTGAAGGGGTTGTTCTTCTCAGTCATGCTTGTTGTCCTTCTCCAGCGCCGTCAGGCGACGCGCGTAGTCATCCAGATGCTTGAAGCGGGCGGCGTTCTTGCGCCACAGGCGGTTATCCTGCAGCGGCACACCCGAGGAATACTCGCCGGCCTCGCGGATCGAACTGGTCACCAGGCTCTTGGCGGTGATGGTAACGCGGTCGGCCAGTTCGAGGTGGCCGAGCACGCCGGCATTGCCGCCGATCTGGCAGTAGCGGCCGATCTTGGCGCTGCCGGCGGCGGCCGAGCAGCCAGCCATCGCGGTATGCGCGCCGATGTAGACGTTGTGGGCGATCTGGATCTGGTTGTCCAGCCGCACGTCTTCCTCGAGCACGGTGTCGTCCAGCGCGCCGCGGTCGATGGTGGTGTTGGCGCCGATCTCGCAATCGTCGCCGATGCGCACGCCGCCGAGCTGCGGGATCTTGACCCAGTGATCGCTCTCGAAGGCCAGACCGAAGCCGTCCGAACCGATCACCGCGCCCGGATGCACCAGCACCCGCTTGCCCAGCGTCACCCGCATCACCAGGGTGACCCGTGCGACCAGCCGCGACTGCGCGCCGACCGTGCAGTCCGGACCGATCACGCAGTGTGGGCCGAGCACCACGCCGTCCTCGATCACGGCGCCGGCCTCCACCACGCAGCAGGGGCCAATGCTGGCGCTGGGGCTGACCACCGCATCGGGGCTGACCACCGCGCTGGGATGTGTGCCGTGCGGCGCGGCCGCATGTGTCTCGAACAACGCGGCGATCTTCGCGTAGGCCACATACGGGTCGTTGGCGATCAGCGCGGCGGTGGGGCAGTCGGTGAGGTTTTCCTCGCGCACTACCACGGCACCCGCCGCCGTGCTGGTCAGTTGGGCGGTGTATTTGCTGTTCGACAGGAAGCTCAGCTGGTCGGCGCGGGCACCGGCGAGCGTGGCCATGCCGGTCATGACGCGCGTGCCATCGCCCCTGTATTCAAGGCCGAACCGTTCGGCCAGTTCGGCTACCGTGTATGTCATCGCGCTCATGCTTGCTCCGCAACGTTCCGGTCATTGTAGGGCGTGTGTGCCGATATCGCTCGCCGGGGGGCGGCTCGCAAAAGAAAGCGCGGCATCGCCGCGCTTTCTTCGTATCCAACTTTCGTGGACCCGTGCCGCTTAGAACTGGCTGCCGAAGGTGAACTGGATGCGTTCCTCGTAATGGCCGTCATCGGCCTGCGTACGCAGCGGCATCGCAAAGTTGATGATCAGCGGACCGATCGGCGCTTGCCAGTGCAGCGACAGACCGGTCGATGCGCGCAACGTGCTGAGCGTGAAGCCGGTCGGGATGCCATACATGCTGCTGTAGTTCGAGTAGCCCTTGCCCACGTCGTAGGCGTTGCCGACATCAACGAACCACGACACGCGGGCCGTGTTGACGTCCTTAAGGAAAGGCAGCGGCAGATACAGCTCGGCGGTGCCGAGTACCTTCAGGTTACCGCCGATCGGCTGCGCGTAGGAGTAGTAGCTGCTGGAGCAATAACCGTTGCTGCTGGCGATCAGCGGCTTGCCGTTCGCATCGGTGCCCGCGCAGACGCGTGGGCCCAGCGTGTTGTCCTGGAAGCCGCGCACGTCGCGTACGCCGCCGGAGTAGAAGTTGCTCCAGAACGGGAAGGCGAGGTCGTTGTCCTTGCCGTAGGTCTGGCCGTAGCCGACCTGGCCGTCGACATAGAGCACGAAGCCCTTGCCGATCGGGATGTAATGGCTGGCCTCGCCGGTGAAACGCCAGAACTGCACGGTGGAGCCGGGCAGGGCGCCATCCACGGTGGCGGAGATCAGACCGCCGCGGGTCGGTGCCCAGTAACCGTTGCGGGTGTCGTGCGTCCAGCCGACCGAGCCGGTCCACGAGTGGTCGGTGTAATGGCCGATCGCGGTCTGATAGTCGATCAGCACCTGCGGCGTATAGCCGTCCAGGGTGTTGATCTTGTTGCTGCTGATGCCGAGGCTCGCGCTCAGGCTGTCGGTTTCGGTGATCGGAATGCCGACATTGGTCGAGAACGACTTCTGGCTGGTGTTGTAGTTGGCGAAGTCGCTGTCGCTGACGTCGCCGTAGTCGGTCTTCGAATAGGTCGCGCTGTAGCCGAGGCCGATGCCGCTGTCGGTCAGGTACGGGTTGTAGTAGCTGGCGTTGATGCGGGTGTAGTAGTCGCTCTTCTCCGCGCCCACGGTGAAGCGGTCGCCGGTGCCGAGGAAGTTGTTCTGCGAGACCGAGGCGGACAGGATGATGCCGGAGTACTGCGAGTAACCCACGCCGAACTGGAGGCTGCCGGCCGACTGTTCCTCGACCTTCACGTTCAGGTCGACCTGGTCCTCGGTGCCGGGCACCAGGGTCTTGTCGATGTCGACCTTCTTGAAGTAGCCGAGACGGTTCAGGCGCGTCTTGGAACGGTCGATCGCCGCCTGCGAGAACCACGAGCCTTCCAGCTGACGCATTTCACGGCGCAGCACGGTGTCCTCGGTACGGGTGTTGCCCTGGAACACGATTCGCCGCACGTACACGCGCTTACCCGGCTCGATGTACAGGGTGAGGTCGACGGTGTGCTTGTCCTTGTCCAGCTTCGGCACCGGCGTCACTTTGGCGTAGGCGTAGCCGATGTTCGCCAGAATCGCCTTGATCGAATCCGAGCTGGCCTCGATCGCCTTGCGGTTGAAGGTGTCGCCGCTCTTGACGAAGATCAGCTGGCGCAGGGTAGCCTCGGGCAGGATCAGCGAACCCAGCAGGTGTACATCCGTGATGGTGTAGATGTCGCCCTGCTTCACGCTGGCGGCGATGTACATCGCGCGCTTGTCTGGCGCGATGGAAACCTGGGTGGAATCCAGGCCGAAATCCGCATAGCCGCGATCCATGTAGTAGGACTGCAGCTTTTCCAGATCGCCGGAGAGCTTCTCGCGCGAATACTGGTCGTTCTTCGAATACCACGACAGCCAGTTGGTGGTGCCCGATTCGAAGCCTTTCTCGATCTGCTTGTCGCTGAAGGCGGTGTTGCCGACGACGTTGATCTCTTTGATCTTGGCGACCTTGCCTTCGCGGATCTCGATGTCGACGGCGACGCGGTTGTGGTCCAGCTGGGTCACGTGCGGATCCACGGCCACGTTGTACTTGCCGCGGTTGTAGTACTGCGTGATCAGCTCCTGCTGCACGCGGTCCAGCGCCAGTCGGTCGAAGGTCTCGCCCTCGGAGAGGCCGATCTGCTTCAGGCCCTTGCGCAGGTCGTCTTCCTTGATGTCCTTGTTACCGCGCAGGGTGAGCTTGGCGATCGACGGCCGCTCGACCACCTTGATCACCATGATGCTGCCGTCGCGGTCGATCTCCACGTCGCTGAAGAACTTGGTCTGGTAGAGCGCGCGGATCGCCCGCGCGGCACCTTCGTTGGTGAGCTGGTCGCCCTTGTTCACCGGCAGATAGGTGTAAACCGTGCCCGCCGAGATGCGGCTCAGGCCATCAATGCGGATGTCTGACACTACAAATGGCTCGAAGGCCACAGCATTGGCGGAGAGAGTGGCAAGCAGGATGAGGGCGGCGATACGCTTCATCGTCGATTCCGTTGAGTTATATCGATGTGGCAGCGGCGAGGCTGCCACGAGCACTTCTTGAAGCCAGTGGACCGGGCATGCCCGGCCACCAAATCACTTACAGCCGCCGGGCGTCGCAATCGTCGAGCGTGCCTGCGACGACGAATCATCGCGATGCTGGACGATGCGGACACGGCACCACGTGGCAAAGGCACCATGGTCGGCAGGCGAAATCCGTCTGCTGGCCATGATTACCCTTGTCACGTGGGCAGGATCATGCGGTGGATGTCGTTGTAAAACGCCAGCCCCATCAAGGTAAACAACAGCAGCAGACCGATGTACTGGCCGGCGATCATGGTCTTCTCGCTCACCGGGCTGCCCTTGAGCAACTCGATAAGGTAATACAGGAGGTGCCCGCCATCCAGCACTGGGATCGGCAGCAGGTTCAGAATTCCCAGGCTGAGCGAGATCCAGCCAAGGAATTCTAGGAAACTGGACACGCCCATGCTGGCCGACGCATTGGCCACCTGAGCGATGGTAATCACGCTGGAAAGGTTCTTGGTCGAGGCCTGGCCGCTGAGCATCATGCCGATCCCTTCGACCATCGAGCGCGCACGGTCGACGGTCATGCCGAGCGCCGCGCCCATGGCGGTGATCGGGCCGTAGTGCTGCATGGCCTCCTCAGGCTGCGGCGGGGCCACGCCAATGAGCCAGCGTGCCGGCTGTCCTTGCAGGGATTCCATCCGCGCGGTGATACGGAACTGCAGCGGCTTGCCGTTGCGTTCCGCACCCAGCACCAAGGTCGGCGATTTGGCTGCTTCGCTGGCGATCAGTTCACCGAACGTGTCGAAGTTGTCGACCGCATGGCCATTCACGCTCAGCAGACGGTCGCCGCCGCGCAAACCCGCCAGTACTGCCGGCTGGTTCGGTTTTACCACGGCGGCAATCGCCGGCGCCGGCACCAGCTTCAGGCCGAGCGCGGGGAAATACTGATCGACGCTCTTACCAGCCGGCAACTGGTTCAGCGGCAGCACCAGCTGACGTTCGGCGCCATCACGGCCGCGCACCGTCAACGGCAACGGTGTCCGGCTCAGCATGGCATTGCCGACCAGCTCCATCGAATCGGTCAGGGTCGTTACGACCTTGCCGTCGATACTCAGGATGCGGTCGCCTTCGCGGATACCCGCACTGGCGGCAATGGTCTGCGGCACGGCGGTGACCACCGGCGCGACATCGGCGCGGCCGAGCATGAACATCACCCAGAAGGCGGCGATGGTAAAGATCACATTGAACGCTGGCCCGGCCGCGACGATGGCGATGCGCTTCCACACCGACTTGCGGGTGAATTCCTGGTCGTACAGCGCCGGGTCGACCTCGCCCTCGCGTGCGTCCAGCATCTTCACGTAGCCGCCCAGCGGGATCATGGCGATGCGGTACTCGGTGCCGTCGCGGCCGATGCGCTTCCACAACGCCTGCCCGAAGCCCACCGAAAAGCGCAGGACTTTCACCCCACAGCGGCGCGCGACCCAGTAATGGCCGAATTCGTGAAAGGTCACCAGCACGCCGAGCGTGACCAGCATCCAAAACACTGAGCCTAGGAATGGATTCATCGATGAGAGCTTATCAGAGCGGGCTTGCCGAGGCAGGTTTGTCGAGGCTGGATGGAGCGATTAGCGGCATGCGGTGGCAAGAATCCGGCGCGTTACCGCCCGGGTTTCGTCGTCGCGCGCGCGAAGGGTCTGGATATCGACCACAGCTTGCGCCGGCAGTTCCGTCAGCACGCTTTCGACCACGTCGGCGATCGACAGGAACGGCAGCGCTCCGGCCAGGAAGGCCTCGACCGCTACCTCGTTCGCCGCATTCAGAACGGCCGGTGCGTCGCCACCAGCGCGCAGCGCCTGGAACGCCAGCGACAGGCAGCGGAAGGTGTCCAGATCCGGCGGCTCGAACGCCAGCGGTCCGGCGGCGGCCAGGTCGAGCGGCGCCACGCCGGCATCCACGCGCTGCGGCCAGGCCAGCGCGTGTGCGATCGCGGTGCGCATGTCGGGGTTGCCCAGCTGCGCTAGCACCGAGCCGTCGACATACTCGACCAGCGAATGCACCAGGCTTTGCGGATGCACCAGCACCTCGATCACCTCGACCGGCGCGCCGAACAAGTGGTGCGCCTCGATCACTTCGAGGCCCTTGTTCATCAGCGTGGCCGAATCCACGGAGATCTTGCGTCCCATGCTCCAGTTTGGATGGCGGCAGGCCTGTTCGGGCGTGATCGCCGCCAACTCGGCGCGTTTGCGGCCGCGGAACGGGCCGCCCGATGCGGTGAGGATCAGCCGGCGCACGCCGTTGCTACCTAGAGCGGGTCGACCGCCGGGCAGGCACTGGAATAGCGCGTTGTGTTCCGAATCCACCGGGATCAGTTCGCCACCGCCTTCGGCCAATGCCTGCAGCAGCAGCGGGCCGGCCATCACGATGGACTCCTTGTTGGCCAGCAACAGGCGCTTGCCCGCGTGGGCGGCGGCCAGGGTGGAATCCAACCCGGCGGCGCCGACGATCGCGGCCACCACGGTGTCGCACAAGCTGCCGGCTGCTGCTGCGGTGATTGCATCGTGGCCGCTGGCCACCTCGCAACGCAGCCCGGCGGCGGCCAGTTTTTTGGCCAGTTGGGCTTCCAACGCCGGATCGGCAATGACCGCCAACTGCGGCTGATGCCGGATGCACAGCTCTGCGAGCTTCTCGACGTCGCGATGCGCGCTCAGCACGCTAGCGCGGAAACGCTCCGGATGCCGCGCGATCACATCCAGCGTGCTGCTGCCGATCGAACCGGTAGCGCCGAATACGGCGATGTTGCGGATGGCCTGTAGGGTCATCGAACGATTACCTCACAGGCCCAGCAGCAGCTTGCCGAGCGCGAACACCGGCAGCGCGGCGAATACGCTGTCCATGCGATCGAGCAGGCCGCCGTGGCCGGGAAACAGCGTGCCGGAATCCTTCACCCCCGCATGGCGCTTGAGCAGGCTTTCGAGCAGGTCGCCGACCACCGAGGCGGCCACGGTAAAAATGGCCAGCACGATCAGGCCGAGCATCGCAATCCCATGCACGCCGAGCAGCCAGCCGCCGAGCGCGGCCAGCGCGGCGCCGGCGACGAAGGCGCCGTACACGCCGGCCCAGGTCTTGCCGGGGCTGATCGTCGGCGCCAGCTTGCGCTTGCCGAAGTAGCGTCCGCTGAAATATGCGCCGATGTCCGCCGCCCACACGATCAGCAGCGCCAGCAATACCCACCAGTGTCCGCTCGCCGGTGGCCACCAGGCGTCGCCTAGCGCGCCGCCGTGGATCAGCAGGGCCGAGCTCCAGGCCGGGAAGATCACCAGCGCGCCGGCCAACAGCTTGAGCCAGCGGTTTTCGCGGGTCGGCGCGGCGGCGAAGGCGAAATGGCGCAGCCACAGGCAGACCAGCAGCCACCAGGCCACGCCCACACCCGCCAGCACAGGCCACAGCACGCCATCGCGCAGCCACCACAGCAATGCGAACACGAACGCGCTGGCCAGCAGCACGCCACCGCGTTCGGTCGTCGACGTAATGCCGGCCAGCTGGGTCCATTCCCACCAGGCGAGCAGGAACAGGGCGCCGATCGCCAATGCCAGCGCGCCTGTCGGCAGCAACACGATCAGTGCGATCGCGAAGGGCGCGAGCAGCAGGGCGGTCAGAACGCGCTGTAGCAGCATGCAGATCCTTGGCTTCGGTCAGGTCGCGGCGACTTGCGCACCGGTACGCCCGTAACGGCGTTCGCGGCGAGCATAGTCCCCGATCGCGCGACGCAGGCAAGCCTGGTCGAAATCGGGCCACAGTGTGTCGGTGAAATAGAGTTCGGCGTAGGCCAGCTGCCACAGCAGGAAATTGCTGACCCGGCATTCGCCGCCGGTACGGATGAACAGGTCGAGCGGCGGCAGTTCGGCCAGGCTGGTCCAGCGGTCAAGCGCGGCTTCGCCCAGGTCGTCGATGGCCAGCTCGCCGCGGACGACGGCAGCAGCCGCCTGACGTGCGGCCTGGGCGATGTCCCAGCGGCCGCCGTAGTTGACCGCGATATTCAGTTGCAGCTTGTCGTTGCCGATGGTGCGCGCCATCGCCGCCTGCATGCGACGTCGCAGCGGCTCGTCGAAGGCATCGAGGTCGCCGATGAAGCGCATGCGCACGCCATGACCATGCAGTTCGTCCACTTCCTTGTCCAGCGCGCGCAGGAACAGTTCCATCAGGGCGCCGACTTCTTCTTCCGGCCGCTGCCAGTTCTCGCTGGAGAAGGCGAACAGGGTCAGCGCCTCGACGCCCTCGCGCAGGCAGCATTCGATGGCCTCGCGTACCGCCTTGCGGCCGGCGTTGTGGCCGAAGCTGCGCGGCCGATGGCGTGCCTTGGCCCAGCGGCCATTGCCATCCATGACGATCGCGATATGGCGCGGAACGTTGGCAACATCGGCGCCCGACATGAATGCGTGATGGCGCTCAGAGCGCCATCAGCTCCTCTTCCTTGGCCTTCACGACGTGGTCGATGTCCTTGACGAAGCGGTCGGTGAGCTTCTGGATATCGTCGTCGGCGCGGCGCTCCTCGTCCTCGGTGATCTGCTTTTCCTTGAGTAGGTCCTTGACCTGCTGCAGGGCGTCGCGGCGCACGTTGCGGATGGCGATCTTGGCGTTCTCGCCCTCATGGCCGACGTGCTTGGCCAGCTCGCGGCGACGCTCCTCGGTCAGCGGCGGCATATTCAGGCGGATCACCACGCCGGCGGTGGTCGGCGTGATACCGATGTCGGAAGCCAGGAGGGCCTTCTCGATCGGCGCCACCATGGTCTTCTCGAACGGCGTAATCACGATCGAGCGTGAATCAGCCAACGCTATCGAGGCGACCTGGTTCAGCGGCATGTCGGCGCCGTAGTAGGACACCTTGATGTGATCGACCAGCGAGGTGCTGGCGCGGCCGGTACGCAGCCGGGTGAGATCGTGCTTGAGCGAATCGATGCTCTTGCCCATGCGGGTCTGGGCATCGCTCTTGATGTCGTTGAGCATGGGGATGTCCCGATGAAACCAGTCAGCCGGAGAGTATAGCAGGGGGGCGGCGGCGGGCAGCGCGGCTGCCCGGCCGAATCAGGTGGCCGCGAGGGTCGGCCGAACCGATGTTCAGGTCGCGTCGACCAGGGTGCCGATCGGTTCGCCGCGCATGATCCGCATCAGGTTGCCCGGAACCGTCATGTCGTAGATGCGCAGCGGCATGCGATGGTCGCGGCACAGCGCGATCGCGGCGGTATCCATCACCGCCAGCTTGCGCTCGATCACTTCGTCGTAGGTGAGGTGGTCGTAGCGGGTGGCATCGCTGTGTGTGGCCGGGTCGGCGGTATAGATGCCGTCCACCTTGGTCGCCTTCATCAGCAGGTCGGCGCCGATCTCCACGGCGCGCAGCGCGGCGGCCGAGTCGGTGGTAAAGAACGGATTGCCGATGCCGGCGGCGAACAGCGCAACGCGACCTTTCTCGATGTGGCGGATCGCGCGGCGGCGGATGAAATCCTCGCAGACATCGTTGATCGGCAGCGCGCTCATCACCCGCGCGTAGCCGCCGCGCTTCTCGATCGCGTCCTGCATCGCCAGCGCGTTCATCACCGTGGCCAGCATGCCCATGTGGTCGCCGGTGACGCGGTCCATGCCGGCCGCGGCCAGGCCGGCGCCGCGGAAGATGTTGCCGCCGCCGATGACCACGCCGATCTGCACGCCGATCGCCTGCACCTCGATGATCTCGTCGGCCAGCCGGCCAATCACCTTGGGGTCGATGCCGTAATCGGCTTCGCCCATCAATGCTTCACCGGAGAGCTTGAGCAGGATGCGGCGATAGTTCAGCGAGGTGCTCATGGGATCTCCGAGTTTGTGGGGGGCAAACCGGTGCATTGTAGCTGGAGCGTGTCGTACTGCGTGCAAGCAGACGCTTTATGTGTGATCCCTTCGCGCCGGCGTTCGATCGAAGTGCAGGCGCCATGACATGCGTCACCTTCGGATAGTGATAACGCCTAGATGTCGTACCCGGCGCCTATCGACAGACTGGCATGGCAGATCAACTCGACTTCGCAGTCGATTCTCTTCAGCCTGGAAGGATCAGTCGTGGGCAATTCCGGTAATGAAATGGATGCAGCAAATCTTGCCGGGTCGCATATGCCATGGGTGACCTGGCTGATCGCTGGCTTGTGCATCGCCATGTTCGTGGCGCTCGAAGTCGCCGGCGTCCCCGCACTGATCGGCGTACTAGCGTGCTGGTGGGATATGCCGACGGTGGCGGCGTTTCATTCGGCCGAATTCTGGACCTATGCCTTGCCGGCGACGTTGATGCATGCAGGCGTACTGCATCTGGCCGTCAATCTCTGGTGTCTTGGCGTATTTGGGCCGGTCTTCGAGCGCCGCTTCGGCCATCTGGCGTTGCTGCTGCTTTGGATCGTGGTGGCTTATGTGGTCTCGGTCTCGAACTGCTGCTCAGTGGAGCATCAAAGGTCGGTCTCTCCGAGTTGACCTACACCTTGCTGGGTTTTGCCCTCGCGGATTTCGCTGCTGTGCGGGCCAGTCCGCGCATGTTCAAGACAGCGCTGGGCATGTTCGCGTTAGTGGGGTGGGGCGTGTTGGAGTGGCTGAATGTCGCGCCCACGCACTCGGGCATCGGCCACGCCGCACATTTGTACGGAATCGTTTTCGGCCTTGCCGTGGGGCTGGCCTTGAGGTTCGCTGCGCGCCGCAATCCGCGGGAATCGGAGCGCTGAATCTGCCGTAGGTTCTTTTGCCACCCATGAAAACAGAGGCCGCGAATGCTCGCGGCCTCTACTCGAACGGACGTCTAGATGGTTTACGCCAGTCCGGCCTGCTTCATCACTTCCGCGGCGAAATCCTCTTCCGCCTTCTCGATGCCTTCGCCCACCGCCAGGCGCGCAACGGAGATGACTTCGGCGCCTTCCTTCTTCAGCGCATCGCCCACGCTGACATTGGTGTCCAGCACATAGGACTGACCGACCAGGGTGATCTCGGAAACGATCTTGTTGATCTTGCCGGCGATGATCTTTTCGAGAATTTCGGCCGGCTTGGCCTTGTCCTTCTCGGTCATCTGGCCCAGCGCGATCTCTTTCTCCTTGGCGACGAACTCGGCTGGTACGTCCTCCGGCTTGATATGTGCTGGATTCATCGCCGCCACGTGCATCGCGATGCCCTTGGCCAGCTCCTCGGAACCGCCCTTGAGCGCGACCAGCACGCCGATGCGACCACCGTGGATATAGCTGCCGATGGTGCCGCTGGTTTCGACGCGGGCCATGCGGCGCACATCGATCTTCTCGCCGATGGTGGCGATCAGCGCCTTGGCGGCTTCCTCGACGTTGCTGGCGCCCGGGTAGGCGGCCGCTTTCAGCGCGTCGACATCAGCCGCACCCGACTGTAGAGCCACGTCGGCCACGGTGTCGGTGAACTTCAGGAAGCTGGCGTCCTTGGCGACGAAGTCGGTTTCGCAGTTGATTTCGACCAGCACGGCCTTGCCGGCGGTCTGCGCGGAAACGATGCGGCCTTCGGCGGCGATGCGGCTGGCTTTCTTTTCAGCCTTGATCACGCCGGACTTGCGCAGCCATTCCATTGCAACTTCGATGTCGCCGTTGTTCTCGACCAGTGCCTTCTTGCATTCCATCATGCCGGCGCCGGAACGCTCACGCAGATCCTTCACCAGTTGCGCGGAAATAGTGCTCATCGGAATTCCTCAAAATGGATGAGCCGTGGCGGTGTTGCCGCCACGGCTGCTGGGTTCAAGCGAAAATCGAACGGGCGAAAGCTGCCGAAGCGATGGCGTGATTCGCCATTGCGCTCAGGCGGTGTCGCCACCACGCGAGCCGCGGCTGTTGTCGCCACGGCCGGCGCCTTCGCGACGCGGTGCACCCTTGCGCGGGGCATCGCGGCGGGGCGCGGACGGCTTGCGGTCGACCTTGGCCACCGGGTTGCCTTCCTCGTCGAGTTCAACGAAGTCGTTGGCGTCGCCGTGGGCGGCGGCCGGCGCGGCGGCCTTGCCTTCCAGGATCGAGTCGGCGGCGGCACGGGCGTACAGCTGGATCGCGCGAATCGCGTCGTCGTTGCCCGGGATGGCGTAGTCGACCAGCTCCGGGTTGTAGTTGGTGTCGACCACGGCGATCACCGGGATGCCGAGCTTCTTGGCTTCCTGCACGGCGATGTCTTCATGGCCGATATCGACTACGAACAGCGCGTCGGGCAGACGGTTCATGTCCTTGATGCCGCCCAGCGAGTTTTGCAGCTTGTCGCGCTCGCGGCGGCGGGCCAGCACTTCGTGCTTGACCAGCTTCTCGAAGCTGCCATCGGTCTCGGCCGCTTCCAGTTCCTTCAGACGGGCGACCGACTGCTTCACGGTGCGGAAGTTGGTCAGCATGCCGCCGAGCCAGCGCGAGGTGACATACGGCATGCCGGCGCGTGCGGCTTCTTCGGCCAACGGCTCGCGGGCCGAACGCTTGGTGCCGACGAACAGAATCGTGCCGCGCTTCTGCGCCAGACCCGACAGGAAGTTCATCGCGTCGGTGAACAGCGGCAGGGTCTTTTCGAGATTGATGATATGGATCTTGCCGCGCGCACCGAAGATGTACGGGGCCATCTTCGGGTTCCAGTAACGGGTCTGGTGACCGAAATGCACGCCGGCTTCGAGCATCTGGCGCATGGTGACTTGTGCCATGGGTGTAACTCCTTAGCTGTGGCCTTCCTAAAAGGAAAGGCCTGGGGGTTGGGACCTCCACGCATCCCCGGCTTCGACCGCGACGTGCCCGATTTGATGGTGGGCAGGCCGCAGCACCCCGAAGGCGGTGCCGATGCGTGTGTGGCGTTGGTTGGGCTTGCTGCCGCTGGGCGGCTACAATGGCCTTTCGAATTGCGCCGCTGCAGGCCCATGAGGGCGTGCATAGGGGTCGCAAAACTGTTGAATTGTAGCCGGTTGGCCGGCTTGGCGGCAAGTTGCCAGCGGATCAGGCGTTGAACCGCAGCGTTTATGCCGCCACTTTGCAGGATTCATCCAGGTACGCCCATGACAGTCACTCTGAAATCTCCCGCCGATCTCGAAGGCATGCGTGTCGCCGGCCAGCTGGCCGCCGAAGTGCTGGCGATGCTGAAAGAGCACGTCAAGCCCGGCGTCACCACCGAGGAACTGGACCGGCTCGCCTACGAGCACATCGTCAACGTGCAGAAGGCGGTGCCGGCCAACGTCGGCTACCGTGGCTTCCCGAAGACGCTGTGCACCTCGGTCAACCATGTGATCTGCCATGGTATTCCGAGCGAAAGCAAGGTGTTGAAGGACGGCGACATCGTCAATCTCGACGTCACCGTGATCAAGGACGGCTGGCATGGCGATACCAGCCGCATGTACATCGCCGGTACGCCCAGCGTGCTGGCCAAGCGGCTGGTGGATACGACCTACGAAGCGATGATGAAGGGTATCGGCGCGGTGCGCCCGGGCGCTACCCTCGGCGATATCGGCCACGCGATCCAGCAGCATGCCGAGGCCGCCGGTTTCAGCGTGGTGCGCGAGTATTGCGGCCATGGCATCGGCAAGGTCTACCACGACGAACCGCAGATCCTGCATTACGGCCGGCCGGGTACCGGGCTGACCCTGCAGAAGGGCATGACCTTCACCGTCGAGCCGATGGTCAACGCGGGCAAGCCGCAGACCCGTTCGCTGCCCGACGGCTGGACCGTGGTGACCAAGGACCATTCGCTGTCGGCGCAGTGGGAGCACACCATCGCGGTGACCGACGACGGCTTCGAGATCCTCACGCCCTGGCCGGACGCGGTCTAGTTCGACGGGCCCTGCGATGCATCGCAGGGCAGGGCAATCATCGAGATTGGCGCGCGCTGCGAGACTGTTGCACTAGCCGAAGCAAACACGGATTCGTCTAGCGATATCCCGGCCTTCACTTTGGAAAGCCGGATTGTCGATGCAAGGCGAGGCCGTCAGCACGGCGCCCGCCCCGATGACCTCAGTGTGCCACCTGACCTGATGTGCGTGGCGGCGCGTTCTTCACGTAACGGTCGAACCAGGCCAGCATCTCGGCGACCAGTTGCTCGTTGGATTCCAGCGCGGTGTACCAGTGCGGCTCGTGCGGCAGCATCACCAGACGGGTGGTGCCGCCGTTGCCGCGGATGGCCTGGAACAGCTTGCGCGACTGGATCGGCTCGGTGCCGGGGTTGGCGTCGTCTTCGCCGTGGACCAGCAGCAGCGGCAGCTTGATCTTGTCCGCGTAGAAGAACGGCGAGGCCTTCAGGTACACGTCCTGTGCCTGCCACACCGAGCGCCGCTCATTCTGGAAGCCGAACGGGGTGAGCGTCTTGTTGTACGAACCACTGGTGGCCACGCCGGCGCGGAACAGGTCGGTGTGCGCGATCAGGTTGGCGGTCATCAGTGCACCGTGGCTGTGCCCGGTGACGCCGATGCGATCGCGATCCACCACGCCCAGCTCTACCGCCTTGTCCACCGCTGCCTTGGCGTCGGCCTCAAGCTGTTCCAGATAAGTGTTGTAGGCGGTCTTGGGGTCGCCCACGATCGGGAACGAGGCGTTATCGATGATCGCGTAGCCGGCCAGCAGCATCAGCCGGTAGTACGGCAGGCGGGTGAAGGTCTGTTGCGAGCCGGAGACCTGGCCGGCCTGCGCGCTGTTGGCGAAGTCGGCCGGGTAGGCGTACAGGATCGCCGGCACGCGTGTGCCTTCCTTGTAGCCCGGTGGCGTGTACAGGGTGAAGGACAACTCCACGCCGTCGGCGCGCTTGTAGGTCACCAGGCGCTTCTTGATCTGCCGCACTTCCGGCGTCGGGTCGGCGAGATGGGTGAGCGGGTTCGCGGTCGAGGCGTACTGGGCTTCACCCTGCGCGCTGCTCGCGGCATGCTCGCCGAGCACGCGCACGAAGGCATTCGGCGGATCGATCACCGACTGATGCCAGGTGAGGAAGTGGTTTGGTTCGGCGCTGAAGCCGAGGAACTGCTCGTAAGCGTCGGCGCTGCTGCGGAACAGGCGCTCGGCCTTCAGCGTCTTGAGGTCCAGCCGATCGAGGAACGGACGATCACCCTGCGGCGAAGCGCCGAGGCCGTGCAGGAATACATCGTCGCCGTCCTGACGCACGATCACCGCGCCATTCGGCAGCCGACGGTAGACGAACATGCCCGGATCGCCGTACTGCTCGTCGCTGGACAGGTCCCACAACACCTTGGCCGGCTGCTTGGGATGATCGACATCGACGATGGTGGTATGCCGCCAGTGGCGGTTCTCGTCGTCCTCGTTAAGGAAGGCCACGTTCGACTGCGCGGTCCAATCGAGGCCGACGAAGCGCTGCGCGGTGCGTGCGATCTCCAATGGCTTGCCCTTGAACGGCGCCTTTTGCATCAGCACGCGATCGCGCGCCGGTACGTTGACGTTCCAGTCGCCGTGGTCGAGCGCCTCGGCCCATACCAGGGTGGCCGGCTCGGTGGCGCGCCAGTCGAAATCGCGTGGGCCTTCCGGCTCGCCATGTACCGGCACGCGGTCGGCCAGCGGCAGGCTGGCGATCGGCGTGGAGGTGTTCGCCGCCACATCCAGCACCGCCACGTCGTGGGCGAAGCGCTGATAGGTCACCGCGTGCGAGAACGGCGGCTTGATCGCCTCGGTCAGCACATGCACGCCGTCCGGCGCGGCATTGACGCCGTTGTATAGCGCGGGTGCGCCGACCGGGCGCACATTGCCCGAGCCGGCTTCGATTACGGCCAACTGCGAGGCACCGTAGTACGCGAACTGCGCCTCATCGAGCGCGCCGGTCAGGGTGTCGCGCGCCTCGTAGGTGCTGCTTTCGCCCTTGCTGCCGAGCGATTCCTGGACGTCCGGGCCGGCCGGTTCATCCTGGCCGGAGGGCGGCGACCCCTGGCGTTCGGGCACCAGCTTGACCAGCAGCGACTTGCTGCCGTCCAGCCATTGCACGGTGTTGCCGAAGATCGGGTTCAGGCGGACGCCCGGCACCTTGTGTGCCTCGCCGGTGGTGGCGTCGCCGATCCACAGTTCCACCGCATCGGCGGCAACGTTCTGGAAAGCGAAGCGCTGGCCGTCGGGCGACCACTGCGCGGGGCCGGGGCAGGCGTCGGCTGGCAGCGACACCTTGGTTTCTTTGCTGCTGGCGACATCGACCAGCACGAAGTCGCTCATGCATACCGGAATGCCGTAGCCGCCGGGCGTGTCATGCCGGCTGCGGTTGCGCGGCTCCAGCCGCACGCCGGCCAGTTTCAGATAGGGCTGCGCGACGCGCGCGATCGACGGATAGGTCTGGCTGGTGATGAGCAGCAGGCGTTTCCCGGTCGGATCCACGCTGGGTGTCGGCGGCGGCGGCGCCTTCAGTACCTTCAGTAGGTTCGGCGGCGGGATCGCATAGTCGGCAAACGCGGGAGCGCTCCCGCAAAGCAGACTGACGGTCGCGACAAGCGTCGCAGACCAAACATTCCAACGAAGATGCATCGTGTTCCCCTCTTGGCCATGACGGACATGCGCCGGCATCGCCGAGCATGCGCCAATCCACTCTAGCCATTCGTATTTGCTTGCGCACTGGGCCATTAGTCGGGGTAGGGGCCGTGTCGACCACGACGTATGTGGGTCGCGACGCCTGCGCGCATGCAACACGGCCGCGGACTGGGCCACAATGCGTATTGCTAAGACAATGGGCCGCGCACGTTCGTGACCGCCATTTCAAGCCTGCCGCCGCTTCCTCGTCTGCCTGCCGTCGTCCCGCGTTCGGGCGTCGCCACCGAGGCACGCCGCGCCCTGCGCCAGTTGCTGGGCGACCTCGACCGTGGCTTCGCCGTGGCGTTCCGCGACGGCGCGGATGCCAGCGCGCTGGCGCGTCGTCGCGCCGAGGCGGTGCAGCGCATCGTGGTGCATGTATGGACCGCCTGCTTGGGCGAGGTCGATGGCACGGCGCTCTTCGCCGTCGGCGGTTTCGGCCGCGGCCTGTTGTTTCCGCACTCGGACGTGGACCTGCTGGCACTGGTGGAGACTGCTGCCCCGCCGCGCTTGCGCGCGCTGGAACAGTTCTTCGCCACGCTATGGGACATCGGGCTGAAGGTCGGTCATGCGGTGCGCAGCGTGGCGCAGTGTCGGCTGCTCGCCGCCGAGGACGTCAGCGTGTTCACCAGTCTACTCGATGCGCAACGGCTGGCTGGCGACGCGACCTTCGATGCCGTGCTGCGCGCGATCGTCGACGACGCGGCCTTGTGGCCGCCGGCGGCCTACCTGGCCGCCCGCCTGGCCGAGCGCGATGTGCGCCACGCGCGTTTCGACGACACCGCCTACAACCTGGAGCCGAACCTCAAGGATGGCCCCGGCGGCCTGCGTACGCTCGATGCGCTGCGCTGGCTGGGGCAGCGTCTCGCACACGCGCCGAACTTCGCGGAGATGGCCGTCGAAGGTCTGCTCGACCCGGCCGAGCAGGCCACGCTTGAAGAGGCCGAAGCCACGCTGCGCCGTTATCGTTTCGCGCTGCATCTGGAGGCCGGGCGCGCGGAGGAACGGCTGCTGTTCGACTACCAGCGGGCGCTCGCTGCGCGCTTCGGCTTCGAGGACGAGCACGCAAAAAACCTCGGCGTCGAACAGTTCATGCAGGGCTATTACCGTGCGGCCAGCCAGGTCGAGCGGCTCGGCGTGCAGATCGCCGAACGTTTCGAGGAAATGCTCGAACCGCTGGGCGAGGCGCAACCGATCGGCACGTATTTCGTGCGGCTGGGCAATCGCATCGCCGCGCGCGACCCGGAATTGTTCATGCGCGATCCGGCCGCGCTGGTGGAGATTTTCATCGCGCGGCTGGACACGCCCGGGCTGATCGGCTTCACCGCTGACACCATGCGACGCATGCACCAGGCCACCGCGCTGCACGGCGCCGCGCTGGCCGACGATGCCTCGGTGCTGGCCGCCTTTATGCGCCTGCTGCAGCGTGGCGCGCCGGCGGTGGATGCGTTGTGGCGGATGAACCGGCACGGCCTGCTGGCGGCGGTGCTGCCGGCGTTCGGGAAGGTGTTCGGGCGCATGCAGTACGACCTGTTCCACGTCTACACCGTGGACGAACACACGCTGCGCGTCCTGCACAACCTGGCGCGCTTCGCCGAGCCGTCGGCGCTGCGCGAGTTCCCGCTCGCCTGCGAGATCTGGAGCGCGCTGGCGCGGCCGGAGATCATGCTGCTCGCCGCGCTGTTCCACGACATCGCCAAGGGGCGCGGCGGCGATCATTCGATGCTGGGCGAGGAAGATGCGCGCGCCTTCGGCGCCAAGCTGCGGTTGCCGCCGGGGGATACCGAGCGGGTGGCCTGGCTGGTGCGCCATCACCTGCTGATGAGCACCACCGCGCAGCGGCAGGACATCACCGACCCCGACGTGGTGCAGCGCTTCGCCGATGTGATGATCGATCGCGAGCGGCTCGGCCAGCTCTACCTGCTGACCATCGCCGACATCATCGGCACCAGCCCGAAGCTGTGGAATGCCTGGAAAGACCGGCTACTGGCAGACCTCTACACCACCACCCGCTACGCGTTGCGCAGCGACGTGGAGCTGCCGCGCGATGCCGACGTGCGCGTGTGCGAATGCCGCGAACAGGCCTTGCCACTGCTGCTTGCCGAAGGGTTCGACGTCGCCGCGATCGAGCGCGTATGGGCGGATTTCCCGCAGCTGAGTTTCCTGCGCCATCGCCCCGAGCAGATCGCCTGGCAGACGGCGGCGATCCTCCACGCGGACAAGCAGTACCCGCTGATCCAGGTGCATCCGTTCTCGATCCGCGGCAGCACCGAGCTGTTCGTCTATACGCCCGATCGCGATGGCCTGTTCGCCACCGTCACCGCGATTCTCGATCGCATGCGCTTCTCGGTGATGGAGGCACGCGTGCTGAGTTCGCGCGCCGGCATGGCGCAAGACACCTTCCTGCTGCTCGAAGCCGACAGCCAGCAACCGGCCACGCTGGCGCGCGCACAGGAGTTGCAGCAGCGTCTGCATCGCGCGCTTTCGCAGCAGGCGCCGGTGCTGCCGACCAAGCGCGGACTGTCGCGCCATCTCAAGCATTTCCAGATGACGCCGAAGATCGCCTTCAACGCGGCGGCGGGTCGCACGCAGATGGCGCTGGTCTGCACGGATCGCCCGGGTCTGCTTGCAGCCGTCGCACAGGTGATGCTGGCGGTGGAGGTGCGCGTGCACGATGCGCGCATCGCCACGTTCGGCGAGCGGGTGGAGGACTTCTTCCAGCTGACCGATCGGCATGATGCGCCACTCGATGACAAGCAGCAGTCGCGCCTACGTGAGGCCTTGTTGGAACGCCTCGGCGACACGCGAACCGCCGCCTAATTGGATGGGAACGTCAGGAACTGGCGATCTGCGTAACGGCATGCGCTTAGGAGTTCGACGGATGGAGCGCTTCTCGCGGCCGCCCATGATTCAAGGAATGCTTCTCATTTGTCATACTCTGACTGTTCGATCCCCGAATCCGATCGTGCGATGCAAGCCGCATGCACGTCTTTCGCACTTCCACGGCACGCAAAGGCTTTATGTCCGCCTCTCATCGTCTCCTCAAGCTGCTTCGCCTGATCCATCTCTACCTCGGCGCATTCACCGCGCCGATGCTGCTGTTCTTCGCGATCACCGGTGGCCTGCAGACTTTCAGCCTGCACGAACGCACGCGGGGCAGCGACTACGCGCCGCCGGCGTGGCTGGCGACCATGGCGCAGCTGCACAAGAAGCAGACCACGACGATGCCGCAGCGCAAACCGCCCGGCGCCGATGCCGCAGGGGCGGGACGCCACGCGAACGCCGATGGCGGCGGCAATGGTTCCAGCATCGCAGCTCCGGCTTCCGGCACAGACCGACCCGCGAACACATCGGCGCCGCAGGCAAAGAACCTGCTGCCGATGAAGATCTTCTTCGCGTTCGTCGCGCTGAGCCTGCTGGTGTCGACGCTCACCGGCCTGTACATGGCGTACAAGTACACGCGGCATAAGTGGAGGATCACGCTGATCCTGCTGGCCGGCATCCTGCTGCCGCTCCTGCTGATGCTGCTCTGAGACGCGACCTTTCCATTCGGCCGTCCATATCTGGACGGCAACGGCGCGAACGCAGCGACTGCGTGTACTCTTCACGTTCGGCCATACCAAACGGGCACGTTACGCATGCAATCCATCGAAACCCTGATCGAGGACGCCTTCGAGCGTCGCAACGAGCTCGGCCATAGCGAAATCGAAACGCATCTGCGCCCGGCGATCGAGCAGGTGCTGAACATGCTCGAATCCGGTGAGAGCCGGGTCGCCGAACCCGACGGCCATGGCGGCTGGAAGGTCAACCAGTGGATCAAGAAGGCGGTGCTGCTGTACTTCCGCATCAATGCCAACCGAGTGGTCGATGGTGGCCCGGCACAGGCGTTCGATAAGGTGCCGCTGCGTTTCGCGCAGGGCGACGATCTCGAACTGGAGCAGCTCGGCGCGCGTGTGGTGCCCGGCGCGCTGGTGCGGCGCGGCGCGCACATCGCCAAGGACGCCGTGCTGATGCCGAGCTACGTCAACATCGGCGCCCGCGTCGGTGCTGGCACGATGGTCGATACCTGGGCGACCGTCGGTTCCTGCGCGCAGATCGGCGCCGGCGTGCATCTCTCCGGTGGCGTCGGCATCGGCGGCGTGCTGGAACCGCTACAGGCCAATCCGACCATCATTGAAGACCACTGCTTCATCGGCGCGCGTTCGGAAGTGGTGGAGGGCGTGATCGTCGAACAGGGCAGCGTGATCGGCATGGGCGTGTTTCTCGGCCAGTCTACCCGCATCTACAACCGTGCCACCGGTGAAGTCAGTTACGGCCGCGTGCCGGCCGGCAGCGTGGTGGTCGCCGGCAGCCTGCCGGCAAAGGACGGTTCGCACAGCCTCTACGCGGCGATCATCGTCAAGCAGGTCGATGCGAAGACGCGCAGCAAGACCAGCATCAATGAACTGCTGCGGAGCGGCGAATGAGTGTCACCTTGTATGGCTTGTCCACGTGCGACACCTGCCGCAAGGCGCGCAGCTGGCTGGCGCGCTTCGAGGTCCCGCACGACTTCATCGATTACCGCGCGCAGCCGCAACCGGCCGCCACGCTGAAAGCCTGGGCCGAGCAGCTCGGTGGCTGGGAGCAGTTGGTCAACAAGGCTTCTACCACCTGGCGTAATCTGCTGCCGCAACGCAAGAACCCGGCGAGCGATCCGGAGTGGCAGCTGCTGCTGAAGGAATATCCCGCGCTGATCCGCCGTCCGGTGGTGGTGCGCGATGGCGGCGAAGTGAGCGTCGGCTTCAGCGATAACGGCTTCAAGAAGCTGTTCGGCCGCTGAGCTTCGTTGCTCTCAGTTCGAGCGTCCAGATCTGGCCGGTCAGGTCGTGGCCGAAGCTGTGGTGCTGGTATTCCTTGCTCAGCGTAAAGCCTGCGGCCTCGTAGATGCGTCGCGCCGCGACCAGCACATCATTGGTCCACAGCATCATGCGGCGATAGCCGGCGGCGCGCGCGAAGCGGATGCAACGGTCCACCAATTGCCGGCCCACGCCCAGGCCGCGCCCGGCCGGATCGACCAGCAAACAGCGCAATTGCGCGGTGTCGGCATCGTCCGCATTGCGCACCAGGAACACACAGCCAACGCGCCGGCCATCGACTTCGGCGACCCAGAAATGCTCCGTCGCGGGGTCGTGCTGTGTGGCGAAGGCCGCGAACAGGCCGGCGACCAGCGCCTCGAACTGCTCGTTCCAGCCGTATTCGTCGGTATACAGCTGTCCATGCCGCTCGATCGCCCAGCCCAGGTCGCCCGGTCGGTGACTGCGGATGACGACGCGGCCAGGTTCCGCCGGGGCCGGGTCGAGCAGTTGCTGCACGCTCTGCATGCTGTCCAGCAACTGCCGGCGATGGTTCGGCGACAACCGTGACAGCGTGGCGCTTGCCTGTGCCTGCGAGCTCTGGTCGAGCTGCTTGAATACGCGCCGGCCGGCGGCGGTCAGCGCCAGCGCCACATGCCGGCGATCTTCGCGCGAACGCTTGCGCGCCAACAGGCCCTGCTGCTCGAAGCTGCGCAGGATGCGGCTGAGGTAGCCGGCATCCAGCCCGAGTGCCGCACCGATCTCGCTAGCCGTGATCTGCTGGTGCTGGGCCAGTTCGTACAGCACGCGCGCCTGAGTCAGCGTAAACGCGCTGTCCAGCAGCTTCGGCTCCAGCACGCCGATCTGTTGGGTATAGAACCGGTTGAAGCGGCGGAAGGCTTCAAGGTGTTGCTGTTGCGGGAGCGACATGGCACGGCCTCGGGAGCGACGGTGACGGCATCATGCCATACACTTGACTGAGTCAACTATATGGCCCGCTCGCATACGAGCCATGCGGCGTCCGCGTCGCGTCGCTTGCTATGCTGGGTCATCGCCCTCCTGCCTCGCCTGCGCCGCCCATGTCTGACGTCCTTGCCCTGACCATCGATCTGATCCGCCGCCGCTCGGTAACCCCGCAGGACGCCGGCTGCCTCGCGTCGATCGGCGAACGCCTGCAGCGTGCCGGTTTCCGCGTGGAGCATTTGCGCTACGGCGAGGTGGACAACCTGTGGGCCACGCATGGCGCGCTGAACGAACCGGGGCAGGGACCGCTGCTGGTCTTCCTCGGCCATACGGACGTGGTGCCGAGCGGGCCGGAGGAACAATGGCAGAGCCCGCCATTCGAGCCGACGATTCGCGATGGCCAGCTCTACGGCCGCGGTGCCGCCGACATGAAGGGCTCGGTGGCGGCGATGACGATCGCGCTGGAGCAGTTCGTCGTTGCGCAGCCGGATCATCGCGGTCGCGTCGGCCTGTTGCTGACCAGCGACGAAGAAGGCGTCGCCATCGATGGCGTGCGCAAGGTAGTGCAGCATTTCCGCGAGATCGGCGAGCACATCGACTGGTGTCTGGTCGGCGAACCTTCGGCCAAGCAGCGACTGGGCGACCTGATCCGAGTCGGCCGCCGCGGCTCGCTGTCGGGCACGCTGACCGTGCGCGGCGTCCAAGGCCACGTGGCCTATCCGGAAAAGGCGCTGAACCCGATCCACGCGCTGGCTCCCGCGCTGGCCGAACTGACCGCGGAAACTTGGGACACGGGCAATGCGGATTTCCCGCCGACCTCATTCCAGGTATCCAACCTCAACGCTGGCACCGGCGCTAACAACGTGATCCCTGGCGAGTTGCGCGCGCTGTTCAACTTCCGCTACGGCACGGTCAGCCGCGCCGAGGACCTGCGTGCGCGCACCCAGGCATTGCTCGCGAAGCACGGCCTGGATTTCCACATTGACTGGCAACCCTCCGGCGATCCGTTCCTGACACCGCCCGGCGGCGTGGTGCGCGAAGCGGTCGTCGCCGTGTGCCGCGAACTGTGCGGCATCGATCCCGAACAGAGCACCGGCGGCGGCACCTCGGACGGCCGCTTCATCGCGCCGCTGGGCGCCGAGGTCGTCGAACTGGGCCCGATCAACGCAAGCATCCACAAGGTGGACGAATGCATCGCCGTGGCCGAGCTGGAACGGCTGCCGGAGTTGTACCGGGCCATCTGCGTGCGGATGCTCGGCTGAGCGGATTTAAAGCAGCGGCAAGCAGCGGTCAGGCGAAATCGGCCAGACGAAGACCGTAATGCATTTCGTCGTAGTAGATGCCGTCGACGCACAAGGCGTCGGGCTCGCTGCCGAAACAGACGAAGCCCGCGGATTCGTACAGCCGTTGTGCGGCCACGTTGGAGTGGTTGACGCCGAGTTTGAGCTGGCGGACGCCAAGTGCCTGCGCATGGATCACGAGGGCCTGCAACAGGGCGCCGCCGATGCCGCGTTGACGGAACCCCTCGGCGACGTACATGCCGGCCACTTCGGCGCAGTGCGACAGCTTCGCCCGCTCCGGGCGCAGAAACGCGACGAACCCGGCTAGCTCCTCTTCGACGAAGGCGCCAAACAGGCAACGTGAGCCATCGGCAGCCGGCTTCACCCTGGGCACGATCTCGGCGATCGACCGCTCCGCTTCATCGGCGTAGCTGGAACTGAAAGCGGTCGGACTCGTCCGTAGCGCACGCAGTCGAAGTGCCTGGTAGGCGGCGGCATCCTGCGTATCGAGCGATCGAATGAGCATGTCGGATGGGTTGTTGTTCACTTGTGCCATGTGCAACCGGTTCACCCGCAGTATCGGCACGTATCGATCGATTCGATCATGTTTTCTTGCTCAAGAAAACATGCGTCGCCCGCTCGCCCGCCACGTGGCGCGTGCATTCGTAGCCCAGCGCGCGCATGTCGAGGCCATTCCAGAGATTCTCGCCGGCGCCGAGCAGGATTGGTCGCACCGCCATTTGCAGTTCGTCGATCAGGCCAGCGCGCAGGTACTGGCGGACCGTGGCGACGCCGCCACCGATGCGTACAGCGCGATCGCCCGCCGCGGCTTTCGCCTGCTCCAGTGCCGCGTGAATGCCACCGGTGACGAAATGGAACTCGGTGCCGCCGGCCATCTTGAGTGGTGCGCGAGGATACTGCGTTAGCACGAACACCGGCACGTGATACGGCGGTTCGTCGCCCCACCAGCCTTGCCAGCTGTCGTCCGGCCATGGGCCACGCACCGGGCCGAACATGTTGCGGCCGAGAATCCATGCGCCGATGTCGACGAAGCTCTGCTCGGCCATGCCGTTGTCGACGCCAGTCTCGCCGCCTTCGAGCCCCTGCATCTTCCGCCACACCCGCGTGGGGAAGAACCATTGCATCAATTCCGGCCCGTGCACGCCGAGCGGATTCTCTAGACCTTGATCCGTGCCGGCGCCATAACCGTCGAGCGAGATGCCGAAGCTTGAAACCTTGAGTTTGGACATAATGGTTTTTCCATCGTTGAGGCTGGCGAGGCTTTCGAAAAGCCCCGCTGATAAGCGCTTCGGTCCGCGTGCATCGATCGCGCGCGCCGGAGAAGCATCTGCGTTATTGCCGGATTTCGGCTTCGACCAACTGCGCGAGCAGGATCAGGGATTCCTGCCAGCCGAGGTAGCAGGCCTCCGGCGGGATCGCGGCCGGGATGCCTTCCTGCACCACATTCAACTCGGTGCCGAAGGGTGTTGTGCGCAGCGAAATCGTCGTCTGCATCGTGCCGGACAGGTTCGGGTCGTCGAAGGTATCGGTGTGGCGAATGCGCTCGTTCGGCACCAGTTCGAGGTATTCGCCGCCGAACGAGTGGCCGTCGCCGGTGGTGAAGTTGGTGAACGTCATTCGGTAACTGCCGCCGACCTTGGCCTCCAGGTGGTGGACGCGACCGGTGAAGCCGTTGGGTGGCAGCCACTTGGCCATGGCATCGGCATCGAGGAAGGCGCGATAGATGCGCTCCGGGGTGGCACGGATCACGCGATGCAGACGGACGGAATTCGTAGACATGCTCGATCGTTCCTATGTAGGCGAAGGAAGGCCCTCCATATATACGACGAACCACGAATCGTAAAATCGACACGTCGCGGTGGCAATCATGGACAACCCGCTAGCGCAACCACTCTATAGCCATCCGCTGAAGCAACCGGTCAGCCGTCTCGGTCGGGAAGAGCAGGGTATTCGCTCCTAAGCTTTACCGGCGTATTGAAGGATGGCTTTGGTGGACTGGCCATCAATCGGCGCTGACGTGTGCTCGTGAAAGATTTTCCAGGAGCCACCGACGTGTTTCAGTGCCAACGTGATGCGATTGTTGAGTGATCGAAGCTCATTGCCTTCGGGCGATACCGCGGTATAGGTAAGCACTGCATGTCCAACCGCCAGCTCGCCGATGTGGGTGGTATGGGCCTCGGCGAATCCGACAATAACGCGCTCGGCACCCAGCGAAGAGAACCAGCTGGTCGCCATCTCGCGCCATGCCTCGATGCCGCGAATCGACCAGGATCCCCACATGTCAAAGACCTGTACGTCATCGTCATAGAGCCGCACGAAAGCATCGACATCCTTGGCGAGGACGGCTTCTTTGTACGACCGCAGCATCTGCAGTATGGGATCGGGATGTTCACTCATGCGGGAATCTTCATGTGGCGACTAATACCTGAATTAAGTTGATTTGTGAGGCGGTTTCGACCTGGATTAAGTATTGGTCATGAGACTCGTGGCTGCATGCCTCAGCTATCTGATCAAGCCCGCGTAGCAGATTAACCAAAGGACCGTATTCATCTTGCCTGTCAAAGTTGCGAATTGCAGCGATGTCCACCTGACTCTTGGGTGGTTATTGGCCTGTGCTTGATACCTCATCTGCTCGAGGCAGAAAAGCAGGCTCCGCTGCGGATGATGGGGAAACTAATCTTTCTCGGGATAGTTGAGAGACCGGAAAATGTGCCACTGTCCGGCTGAATTCTTGCGCAGCACATCAATGCTGCGATTTCGCGTCTTGACGGTGGTGGCTCCCGCGGTGTCAGTCATGCGCAGCTCCCAAATGGACCGGACAAACGCCAGGCTGCCATTCGCATAGATTTCCTCGATCTGCGGCACCCAGACGGTGCCGGGCTTTCTCGTCTTGAAGTCGCAAGCGTATGAAGACGCGAGGTCGGCGTAGTGCTGATCCGTTCCGCCTTGAAACGAGAATATGACTTCGCGATCGAAGATCCCCATAACCTTCGGAAGGTCGCCGGTCGAATAGGCGTCCACCCACCGATCGAAAGCTTTCTGCACATGCGCCGTATTGGCCGGGTTGCCAGCCAACACCGAATTGCCTTTACCTGCATGAGCCGGCCACGCAGACGCCAGAAAAAGCAGCATGGCGGAAAATACGATGGCTACAGTTTTCATCACTATGGCTCCCCGTGACGTGGCAACGCTGATCAAGCCGCTGATGCTCAGTTGGGCCGTCGCGCACCCAGCAGGATCAGTACTTCCTGTGCACTGCGGATGCGTTCGGTGGCGCCGGGCAGGTCGAGGCTGATCCTGAGTTTGTCCTGGCCGTCGAGTTTGTACACGCGAGGCAGGCTCTGCACCAGCTTGATGATCGCCATCGGGTCGATCTCCGGCGGATTTTCGTTGAGATTCGGGCGGAACGTGATGCGCCCGCCATTTGGGCCGAAGTCCAGCTTGCGGATGCCGAGCGGAGTCGCCATCAGCTTGAGGCCGGCCAGCGCGAACAGCGTCTTGGTGCTATCCGGAAGTAGACCAAATCGATCGATCATCTCGACCTGCAGATCGCGCAGATGATCGTCGTCGCGCGCGCTGGCGATGCGCTTGTACAGGGTCAGCCGTGCGTGCACGTCGGGCAGGTAGTCGTCGGGGATCAGCGCCGGCAGGTGCAGCTCGACCTCGGTCTCGTGCTCGCTGCTGAGATCGAAGTCAGGCACCTTGCCGGATTTCAGCGCGCGCACCGCGCGGTCGAGCAGCTCGGTGTAGAGGCCAAAGCCGATTTCCTGGATCTGGCCGGACTGCTCGTCGCCGAGCAGTTCGCCGGCGCCGCGGATTTCCAGGTCATGCGTGGCCAAGGTGAAGCCGGCGCCGAGTTCCTCTAGCGAGGCCAGTGCCTCCAGCCGCTTCTCCGCGTCGGCGGTGATCGACTTCCGATCTGGCACGATCAGGTAGGCGTAGGCGCGATGATGCGACCGGCCGACGCGACCGCGCAGCTGGTGCAACTGCGCTAATCCGAAGCGGTCGGCGCGGTCGATGATGATCGTGTTCGCCGTTGGAATATCGATGCCGGTTTCGATGATTGTGGTGCACACCAGCACGTTGAAACGCTGCTTGTGGAAATCCGCCATCACCTGTTCGAGTTCGCGCTCCGGCATCTGGCCGTGGGCAATGCCGACGCGCGCTTCCGGCATCAGCTCCTGCACCTCGCGCACGGTACGCTCGATGCTCTCCACCTCGTTGTGCAGGAAGAACACCTGGCCGCCGCGCGCCAGTTCGCGCTGGAACGCTTCGCGCATCAGCGCCGGCTCCCAGGCGGAGATGAAGGTGCGCACGCCCATGCGGTGAGCCGGCGGCGTGGCGATCAACGAAAGATCGCGCAGCCCGCTCATCGCCATGTTCAGCGTGCGCGGAATTGGCGTGGCGGTCATGGTGAGCAGGTCGACTTCGGCGCGCAGCTTCTTCAGCTGCTCCTTCTGGCGCACACCGAAACGCTGTTCTTCGTCGACGATCACCAGGCCAAGGTTCTTGAACTTGATGTCCGGCTGCAGCAGCTTGTGCGTACCGATCACCACGTCGATCTGGCCGTCGGCGAGGCGCTTCAGCGCGTCGTCCACTTCCTTTTTCGACTTGAAGCGCGACAGCACGTCCACGCGCACGGGCCAGTCGGCGAAGCGGTCGGCAAAATTGCGATAGTGCTGCTGCGCCAGCAGTGTGGTCGGCACCAGCACGGCGACCTGCTTGCCGGCCGTGGCGGCAGCGAACGCGGCGCGCAGGGCCACCTCGGTCTTGCCGAAGCCGACGTCGCCGCAGATCACCCGGTCCATCGCGCGCGGCGCGGCGAGATCGCTGAGCACGGCATTGATCGCGCTTTCCTGGTCCGGCGTTTCCTCGAACGGGAAGCTGCTGCCGAAGGCCTCCACCAGCGAGCGGTCGATTACCATCGATTCGCCGCCGCGCGCCTCACGCTGCGCGTAGATCGCCAGCAGTTCGGCGGCGACGTCGCGCACCTTCTCGGCGGCTTTGCGGCGCGCACGCTCCCAGGCGTCGCCGCCGAGCGAGTGCAGCGGCGCCAGCTCCGGTGCCGTGCCGCTGTAGCGGCTGACCAGGCCGAGCTGCGCCACCGGCACGTAGAGCTTGTCGCCCTTGGCGTATTCGATGGTGAGGAATTCATTTTCCATGCCGCCCACGTCCATCGACACCAGGCCCTGGTAGCGGCCCACGCCGTGGTCGACGTGCACGATCGGCGCGCCAATGGTCAGCTCGGTGAGATCGCGGATGATGCTTTCCGGATCGCGCGCCGAGCCGCGCCGGCGCTTGCGCTCGCTGCGCACGCGCTCGCCGAACAGCTCGCGTTCGGTCAGCACGGTCAGCGCCGGCTTGTTCAGCGCAAAACCCTGTTCCAGCGGCGCGATGGTGATCGCGAAACGCGGTTCGGCCGCCGCCACGAACGCGCCCCAGCTTTCGCTGGCCACCGGCTTCAGGCCGGCACCGGCAAGCTGTTCGGCCAACGCCTCGCGGCGTCCGGCGGAGTCGGCGGCGATCAGCACGCGGCCAGGGTAGTTTTCGATGAAGTGGCGCAGCGCCGTGCCCGGCTCCTCACCCTTGCGGTTGAGCGCGATCTCTGGCGCCGGCTGGGTGCCGGAAGCGACCGCATGCTCGTGGCCGCTCGCCACCACTTCCACGCGCAGCCGCTTGTTGAGCTGTTCGCGCAATTGTTCCGGTGACAGGTACAGCTCGGCCGGCGGCAGCACCGGGCGCTCGATGTCGTGCGCGCGCTGGTCGTAGCGTTCGGCGGTATGCGTCCAGAATTGCTCGGCCGCATCGACCACCTGCTCGCCGAGCACGAACACCGCGCCATCGGCGACGTAATCGAATAACGTTGCGGTTTGTGGGAAAAACAGCGGCAGGTAGTACTCGATGCCGCTGGGCGTGACGCCTTCCTTCATGTCCTGGTACAGCGCGCAGCGGCGTACGTCGATCGGGAAGCGCTCGCGCAGCGCGCTACGAAAATGCTTGGCCGCCTCGTCGGTTAGCGGGAACTCGCGCGCGGGCAGCAGCTCCACGCGATCGACCTGCTGCTGCGAACGCTGCGTCTCCGGGTCGAAGCTGCGGATCGATTCCACCTCGTCGTCAAACAGCTCGATGCGATACGGCTCGGTGGCGCCCATCGGGTAGATGTCGATCAGCGCGCCGCGCACGGCGAAGTCGCCGGGTTCCGCCACCTGCGGCACGTGTCGGTAACCGGTGGCCTCCAGCCGGCGCTGTTCGTGCGCGAGGTCCAGCTTCTGACCCTTGTCGAGCACTAGCCCGGCGCCGGTGATGTGGCTGCGCGGCGCGATGCGCTGCATGAGTGTGGCGACCGGCACCACCAGCACGCCGCGACTGATCGACGGCAGCCGGTAAAGCGTGGCGATGCGCTGCGAGATGATCTCCGGCTGCGGACTGAACACGTCGTAGGGCAGGGTTTCCCAGTCCGGGAAATGCAGCACCGGCAGGCCGCCGGCGAACAGGCGCAGCTCGTCTTCCAGCGCGGAGGCGTGCTGGGTGTCGCGCGTCACCACCACCAGCAGGCCGGCATGCGTGCGTGCCGCCTCGGCGATCAGCAGCGCGCGCGCGGAACCGTGCGGCGTCGTCCAGTAACGGCGCTGCTTCGGGCTGCTGGGCAGCGGCGGGTGCGGAATGGATGCGGGACTGGACGCGGAAATGGGGCTGGGCATGGATCGCTTGGCTAGACTCGTGGCACCGTGCGGGCGCCGGGGAGCCTGCTAGTGTAACCGCAGCGAGATCAGCGCCGTGCCGGGCTCGCCGACGGCGGTGCGCCGGACGAAGCCAAGCTCCCGGCACAGCTGCAGCATCGGCCGGTTTTCCATCAGCACATGGCCCCAGATTTCATGCAGCCTGCGCCGACGCCCATCGTCGACCAGGCGCTGCATCAGCAGGGCGCCGAGTCCGAGCCGGGTCCAGTCCTGTTCGACCAGCACGGAGAATTCGGCGGTATCGGTGTACTCATCGACATGCAAGCGGCCAACCCCGCGCATCTCGTTCGGTTGCGATGTCTCGTCGATCAGCACGAAGGCGGTTTCGCGCACCGGATCGATCTCGCACAGCCGTCGCGCGATCTGTGCGGAAAGCTCGGAGATGGCATAGCCGAAGCGGCGGCGTACTTCCAGCGGCGACAGCCTGCCGAAGCAGCGCTGCAAGGCAGCCACATCGTCGGCCTCGATCGCGCGCAGGCAAAGCTCGCGGCCGTCGTTGCTTCGCACGCGCTCGCCTTCCGCCGTGGACGGCGGCGAGGATGGCAAAGCGTGGTCTGGAGCGGACGGCATCTGCAGCGGCGCTTATGAAGAACAAAGGGGAGGTCAGGCGATTGCCACGGCGCAACTGTGGCGTATCGCGGACAACCCGGCGTGAATTGTCCTGCCGATGGCGCTCGCGCAATGCATCAGGCGCGTTCGTCTAGAATGGTCCCTCGGCTTGGAGACGATGCGATGGCCAGCGGCATGACCCGGCAACAACTCGAAACCTGCTGCGGGCACTGGCCCGGCTTCACCCGCGACATCAAGTGGGGCGATGAACTGGTGTTCAGCGTGGCCGGCAAGATGTTCGTGCTGACCCGGAATGAGCCCGGCCTTGTGCGGCAGCTATTCGTGAAAGTGGCACAGGAGCGGTTCCTGGAACTGACCGACCAGCCCGGCATCGTGCCGGCGCCGTACCTGGCCCGCCATCAATGGATCAAGATCGACGAACCGCGACGATTCACCACCGGCGAGCTGCGTGATTTCGTTCGCGAATCCTATGCGCTGGTGCGCGCGAAACTGCCGAAAAAGACCCAGTTGGCACTGGGCGAACTGCCCGAATGAACCACAGGAGAGATTCCGCTTGAAGCAACACATAAGCAGTATCGCGCTGGTCGTCGCCGAATACGACGAGGCGATCGACTGGTACACCCGCGTGCTGGGTTTCGTGGTGGTCGAAGATACGGTGCAGAGTGCGGACAAGCGCTGGGTGCTGCTTTCGCCGCCCGGCGCGCAAGAAACCCGCCTGCTGCTGGCGAAGGCGAGCAACCCGCAACAGCGCGAGCGGGTCGGCGACCAGGCCGGTGGCCGGGTGTTTCTGCTGCTCCAGACGGACGATTTTTGGAGCGACTACCGGCGTATGCAGATGCAGGGCGCGACGTTCTGCGAGGAACCGCGCGAAGAGGCTTACGGCACCGTGGTGGTGTTCGAGGATCTCTACGGCAATCGCTGGGACCTGCTGCAGCTCAAGGTGTGACGGCAGCTTCCCCTGCGGCCGACCACACGCGACGATCGGCCACGATCGCCATGCGATCTTCCGCACGCTCCGCAGCGTTGAGCGGAAACACCACGGCGCTGCGCGGCAGCACGCGCAGTTCGGCGCCGGCCTGCAGGCCGAGGCGCGCCACGTCCTCGCCGGCCAGGTCCAGTTCCAGCAGCTGGTCGATCGCGGCGACGTGCAGTTCAAGGTGCGCCACGCTGCCGGCCAGGTAGATGTGGCGCAGCCGCGCCTGCCAGCCCGGCTGCTGTGCATCGGTGCTGACCGATAGATGCTCCGGCCGTACATACGCGACGGCATGTGCATGCCGGCGTTGCCAGGGATCGCTTTCCAACACCCAGTCACCCGCGCGCAGGTCGCCATCCAGGCAGGTAAGCGGAATGCGGTTCACCTTGCCGATGAATTCGCAGACGAACGGGGTTAGCGGCTGCCGGTAAACGGCTTCCGGAGAACCGACCTGTTCGATGCGCCCGCGGTTCATCACCACGATGCGATCGGCCAGTTCGAGTGCTTCTTCCTGATCGTGGGTAACGAATACGGTGGTGAGGCCGAGTTCCTCGTGCAGTTCGCGCAGCCAGCGGCGCAAGGTGACGCGCACCTGCGCATCGAGTGCGCCGAACGGCTCGTCGAGCAGTAGCAAGTCGGGTTCGACCGCCAGCGCACGTGCCAGCGCCACGCGCTGGCGCTGGCCGCCGGAGAGCTGCGACGGATAGCGGCTGCCGAGGCCTTCCAACTGCACGCGCTTGAGCAACTGCTCCACGCGTCCGGCGATGTCCGCGCGCGAGGGTCGCGAACGGCGCGGTCGCACGCGCAGGCCGAACGCCACGTTCTCCGCGACGGTGAGGTGGCGGAACAGTGCGTAATGCTGGAAGACCAACCCGACCTTGCGCTCGCGCGCCTGCGTCGCCAGGAAATCGTCGCCGTCCAGTCGCGCCGTGCCGCTGTCGGGATAATCCAGTCCGGCGAGGATGCGCAGCAGGGTGGTCTTGCCCGAGCCAGAGGGCCCGAGCAGGGCGACGAATTCGCCGGGCGCGATGTCCAGGCTGACATCGTCCAGTGCCGCGAAGCCGGTGAAGCGGCGGCTGAGATGGGAAAGTTCGAGGGTCATGCGGTTCCCGTGCTCATCAATGGCCGCCCGGCGCGTGCGCGGCGATCTCGTCGCCGTAGCGCCATTCCAGCAAGGTCTTGATCGCCAGCGTCAACAGCGCCAGCAAGGCCAGTAGCGAGGCCATGGCGAACGCGCCGACCACATCGTATTCGTTGTAGCGCATCTCCACCTCCAGCGGCATGGTGGTGGTCAGGCCGCGGATGTGGCCCGAGACCACCGAGACCGCGCCGAACTCGCCCATCGCCCGCGCATTGCACAACAGCACGCCGTACAGCAGCGCCCAGCGGATGTTTGGCAGGGTCACGCGGAAGAACATCTGCCAGCCGCCCGCACCAAGCACGCGCGCCGCTTCTTCCTCGTCGCTGCCCTGCGCCTGCATCAACGGGATCAACTCGCGCGCGACGAACGGCAGGGTGATGAAGATGGTCGCCAGCACCAGGCCCGGCACCGCAAAGACGATCTTGACGCCATGCTCATCGAGCCACGGGCCGAACCAGCCTTGCGCGCCGAACAGCAGCACGTAGAGCAGGCCGGAAATCACCGGCGACACCGAGAACGGCAGGTCGATGAAGGCGCCCAGCCAGGCCTTGCCGGGGAATTCGAAGCGCGCGATGGCCCAGGCCGCGGCGACGCCGAACACGACATTCAACGGCACCGAGATCGCCGCCACCAACAAGGTTAGCCGGATCGCCGCCAGGCCTTCGGGCTGTTCGATCGCCGCGAGAAAGGCAGTGACGCCGGTGCGCAGCGCCTCGACGAATACCGCCGCCAGCGGCACCAGCAGGAACAGCGTCAGCAGCGCGATCGTGGCCAGGATTAACAAGGCATGCCCGATGCGGCGCGGCCAACGCGGCCGGCGCAATGCGGTGTTCCGGGACACGGCGCTCATCGCGGCAACTCCGCCCAGCGCCCGCTCCAGCGTTGCAGCAGGCTGATCAGCAGCAGCAGCACGAACGAGGCGACCAGCATCACCACGCCCAGTGCCGCTGCGCCGGCATAGTTGAATTCGTCGAGCTTCTGCACGATCAGCAGCGGGGTGATCTCGGTGTACTTCTTGATGTTGCCGGCGATGAAGATCACCGAGCCGTACTCACCGATGCCGCGCGCCAGCGCCAGCGCGAAGCCGGTCAGCAGGGTGGGTACCAGCAGCGGCAGGATCACCCGGAAAAACGTCTGCGCGTGACTGGCACCCAGGCTCTCGGCGGCTTCTTCCACTTCGCGGTCCAGCGATTCCAGCACCGGTTGCAGCGTGCGTACCACGAACGGGAAACCGACGAACATCATCGCCAGAATCACGCCGAGCGGCGTGTAGGCGACCTTGATGCCATGCGCGATCAGCCATTCGCCCAGCCAGCCGTTCGGCCCATACAGTGTGGTCAGCGCGATGCCGGCGACCGCGGTAGGCAGGGCGAACGGCAGATCGACCAGGGCGTCGAGCAGCCGACGGCCGGGAAAGCGATAGCGCACCAGCACCCACGCCACCAGCAGCCCGATCGCGGCATTGATCAAGGCCGCCAGCAGGGCACCGCCAAAACTCAGCCGCAGCGCGCTCAGCGTGCGCGGCGAGCCGAGCAGATGCAGCAGTCCAGTGACGCCGATGCCCGAGGCCTTCCAGGCCAGCGCCGCCAGCGGCAGCAGCACGATCAGGCCCAGATACGTCAGCGCATATCCGAGGCTCAACCCGAAGCCGGGCAATACTTTTCTTCTCATCAGCTACCGGGGCCGATCTGGTCGAAGATCGCGTCGTCGGCGAAGAACTTCGCCTGCGCCTTGCGCCAGTCGCCGAACACGTCGTTGATGGTGAACGTATTCACCTTGGGAAATTGCGCGGCGTACTTGGCGGTCACCTCGGGCAGCCGCGGCCGATAGAAGTTCTTCGCCTCGATCGTCTGGCCCGCCGGCGAGTAGAGGAACTTCACATAGGCTTCGGCGATGGCGCGGGTGCCGTGCTTGTCCACATTGCTGTCGACCACGGCGACCGGCGGCTCGGCGAGGATGCTGATCGACGGCACCACGATGTCGAAACCGTCCTTGCCTGATTTCTCCTGGCCGGACTGCTTGCCGAGTTCCTGCTGCGCCAGCAGTGCTTCGCTTTCCCAGGCGATCAGCACGTCGCCGACGCCGCGCTGCACGAAGGTGTTGGTGGCGCCGCGCGCGCCGGTGTCGAGCACTGGCACATGCTTGTACAGCGTCTGCACGTATTCCTTCGCCTTGGCATCGCTGCCGCCCGGCTGCTTCAGTGCGTAGCCCCATGCGGCGAGAAAATTCCAGCGCGCGCCGCCCGAGGTCTTGGGATTGGGCGTGATCACCTGGATGCCCGGTTTGATCAGGTCGGGCCAGTCCTTGATGCCTTTCGGATTGCCCTTGCGCACCAGGAAGACGATGGTGGAGGTGTAGGGCGCCGCGTTGTTCGGCAGACGCGCCTGCCAGTTCTTCGCCAGCAGGCCGTGATCGGCCACCGCGTCGATGTCGTAGGCCAGCGCCAGCGTCACGATATCGGCGGGCAGGCCTTCGACCACCGAGCGTGCCTGCTTGCCGGAACCGCCATGCGACATCTGGATGGTGACGTTGTCGTCGGCATGCTGCGACTTCCACTGCGCGACAAACGCGCTGTTGAGATCGCGGTACAGCTCGCGGGTCGGATCGTAGGACACGTTCAGCAGCGTCACGTCCTTGGCATGTGCCGTTGCGGTGGCCAGCGTGAGCAGCAGTGCCAGCGTCAGTTGAACCTTCTGCATGGTCGTCTCCTTTAGTCGTCGGGTGGCCGGCTAGCGTAGCCAACGCTAGCGTCGCCGCGAAATGCCTAAAGACTATCGGGTTATACCGGATTCTTATGCGAACGGCGTGCCGTCGGTGTCTTGTTCGCAGATCAGTGCGCCAGCGCCTGCTCGATCGCCCGTTGCGCCAGCGGCACCATCACGGCATAGCCGGCGGCATTCGGATGCAGGCCGTCGTCTGAAAAATCCTTGCGCAGCGCCTGCTGGTTGTCCAATAGGGCGGGGTAGTAGTCCAGATAGACCAGGTGCTCGCGCTGCGCATAGGCCTTGATCCAGGTATTCAACGCGAGGATCTTCGCCGGCGGCCGGCCGGTAGTCATATCGGAATGCACGTAATCGTTGACGGGAGTGACCGAGGCCAGCACCACCTTGATGTGGTTGGCGCGTGCGAGCTCGGCCATCGAGGTGAGATTGTCCTCGATCATGCCCAGCGTGGCCGGGCCGGTATTGCCGACAATGTCGTTGGTGCCGGCGAGGATCAGTACAGCACGCGGTTTCAGCGCGATCACGTCCGCGCGAAAGCGCAGCAGCATCTGCGCCGTGGTCTGGCCGCTGATGCCACGGTTGACGTAGGGCTTGCCTGGAAAGAACGCGTCGTCGTGGCCCCAAAAGTCGGTGATCGAGTCGCCCATGAACACGACGCGTGCCTCGTCACGTTTCGGGGCGGGCAGCGAGGCGTTCTCGTCGCGATAGCGTGCCAGCTGCGGCCAGTCGGCCAGGCGCTTTTCGTCGTCGGTGAGGTGTTGCGCCAGTGCGTTAGAGCTGACGGCAGGCGTGCCTTGTGCCAGGCCGAGGCCGATCCAGAACAATCCCGCCAAGCATGTCACCAGTCTTTTCATGGGCCACCACCGATTCAGTACTTCGTCCTTGAGGATAGGTGCGACTAGTGGCTCGCGCCAAATCCGCGCCACTCGGGGGCTAGAATTCAGTCGGTGAAATCCGGCTCGAAGAAACTCCAGCGGATATCGTCGAACTCGGTTTTCATCGCGCGCTCGACCGTGTTGATCGCCTCGATCAGGCCGCGTGCATCGGCGGTGGGCGCCATCAATGCCTTCACCGCCACCATCACGTCCGGCCCCAGCTGGATGGTGATCAGGTTGAGCACGCGGTCGACTTCCGGTCGCGCCTCCAGGAACGCTTGAAGTTCGTTGCGGCGGCGCGGCTCCATGCCCTGGCCGATCAGCAGTGCCTTTACCTCCACCGCGACAGCGATGGCGACCACCACCAGCAGCACGCCGATCGCGATGGTGCCGATCGCATCGAACAACAGGTTGCCGGTGAACATGCTGCCGCCGACGGCGATCGCCGCGAAGCACAACCCGAGCAGCGCGGCGAGATCTTCGCCGAAGATCACCAGCAGCTCGCTCGAGCGCGTTTCGCGGAACCAGGTCCACAGGCCCTGCGTGCCGCGCGCCTTGTTCACTTCGCGCATGCAGCCGCGCATCGAGATGCTTTCGGCGACGATGCCGAAACCCAGCACGCCCAGCGCCAGCCACGGCCACTTCAGGGGTTCGGGGGCGGTGAGCTTGTGCACACCCTCGTAGATCGAAAACATGCCGCCGACGCTGAACAACAGGATCGCCACCAGGAACGACCAGAAATACAGCGCGCGGCCCCAGCCCAACGGATAGTCCGCCGACGGCGGCCGCCGCGCCTGGCGCATGCCGAGCAGCAGCAGGCCCTGGTTGCCGCAGTCGGCGAGCGAATGCACCGCCTCGGCCAGCATGGCGCCGGAGCCGGTCACCAGCGCGGCGAACAGCTTGGTGACGAAGATGGCGAAGTTGGCGCCCAGCGCGAGCAGGATCGCCTTGCGCGAATCGGCATGACCGGACATGCGGCTCCCTTACGTTCTAGTAGTACACCTTTGCGACGAGCGGTGACGCGGCACCGCGCGCTCAACTCAGCGAATGACGCCCACGCCCACGCCGAAGCTGATGTTCGGATGGCCGCTGCGCATTTCCTCGGCCGTCCAAACGTGCGACTGCGAAGCATCGACCAGCGGGAACACGTAGTTCGCTTCGCCGACCAGGCCGGCGCGGCTGCCCTTGAGATTGCCGCTGACGGTGATCAATGCGCCGGCGGGATAGTTCATCGCTTCCACATAGCCCGGCACCAGCGCGATAAAGCGGCCGTTGCCGGCCATGTCGCCATGGCCGCCGTTCGGCCGCTGCGAATTGTCCAGCGGATAGGACAGCACCTGGATCTCGCTGTGGTCGGCAAAGTTCTTCACCTCGACGATGCGGCCACCCCAGATCACCGGGCCGCCGGCATAGCGTTCCGGCGACAAGGCCACCTGGGCCGGCGTCGCGGCCACCGCATTCGGTGCGGCCTTGTAGATCGGGGCGGGCGCGCAGGCAGCCAGCGCCAGCAGCAGGACGGAGAGGGCAGGCAGAAGCACGAGGAGGTAGCGCATGATGGACTCCGTGATGAGCCGGAACGACGAGTCCAGAGCTTAGCCCGCGCGGCGTGAATACGACAGCAGGGGCGCGCCGGGAACCGGCTTGAGCCCACTATGATTCGATGGCAATGCGGACCCTGGCCCCGCTCAACTCCGACGTCATGCCCCGTTCCGGGAGGCGATCAGCATGCAAGTCAAACTTGACGGATTCGAATACAGCAACGTCGCGGCCCGACTTCCGGCGCAGGATCTGGAACGAGCGCGATTGTTCTATCGGGAGAAGCTCGGTATGGAACCGGACGAAGTGCGTCCCGGTGGATTGCTCTATTTCTGCGGAAGCAGCTCCTTCGGACTGTTCGCTTCGCATGGCGCCTCATCCGGTACCCACACCCAGATGGGACTCGATGTCACCGATCTTCGAGCGGCCGTCGCGGCACTGCGCGCTCGCGGCGTGGTGTTCGAAACGTATGATTTCCTCGGCTTGAAGACCGTCGATGGCGTTGCGGAGATTGCCGGAAACTACGCGAGCAAGGGCGGCAAGGGCGAATTGGCCGCCTGGTTCAAGGATAGCGAGGGGAACCTGATTGGTCTCGGTCAGGCGCTGCGCTAAGCGGCGGCGTCGTTCAACAGCCAGTCCAGTTTCCATTCGGCCGGTCGCTGCTGCGACAGCCGCTGCGCCATCGCGCGCAGGGAGTCGCGCAAGGCCTCGTCGAGCTGCCATGGCGCGTTGAGGATGACCATGCCGGAGCCGTTGAGGCGCAGTGGCGAGTCGTCTGGGTGCAGCAGCAGTTCGGCGCGCAGCACGCGCTTGGCGCCGCTGCGCGTGAGTCCGCGCAGGAACGGTTGCACCTGGCTGCGCAGCTTGATCGGATACCACACCGCGTAGACGCCGGTCGGCCAGCGCAGCAGAGCGGACTTCAACGCCTGCTCGATCGTCTTGTACTCGGCGTCCTGTGCTTCGTAAGGTGGATCGATCAGCACCAGGCCGCGCTTTTCCTGCGGCGGCACCAGCGCTTTCAGCGCCTCGTAGCCGTTGCGCTGGTGTACGTGTACGCGAGCGTCGCGGCGGAACAGTTCGCGCAGCTTGGTCGCTTCGTCCGGGAGCAGTTCGCACAGTTGCGCGCTGTCGTCCGCGCGCATCGCATGCGCGGCCAGCAACGGCGAGCCGGGATAGAGCTTGAGCCCGTCCTCGTTGCCGGGCAGGGCGAGGATCGCGTCCAGCCAGCGGCGCAGCAACGGCGGCAGCGGAGCGTTTGGCCGTCCATCCGCTGATGAGGCATGCGCCGGCGCGAGATCGGGATAGAGCAGCCGCGCGATGCCATCCTTGTATTCGCCGGTCTTGTTCGCCTCCACGCCGTCCAGCGCATAGCTGCCGCTGCCGGCATGCGTGTCGATGTAGCAGTATGGCGTCGGCTTGGTCTGCAGCGCCTCGATCAATGCGAGCAGCACGGTGTGCTTGAGCACATCGGCGAAATTGCCGGCGTGATAGGCGTGGCGATAATTCATGGTGGTCAGGGTGGCAGGGCGCACAAGTATAGGCGCTGCGGCATCACCTGAGCTGGCGATGCTCTCGCTGGCACTACCATGTGGCCATGCCAGCGAGTCATGCGCATGCTCGTTTTAGTACGCGACTGTGATGCGCTGGCGCAGCGCGTCGTGCTTTTCGATGCGGTCGAGCACAGCCACCGCGTAGTCGGCGACGGTGATGCGGCTGACGCCGTTCGCGTCGGCCAGCAACTGGTCGCCGCCGATGCGGTAGCTGCCGCTGCGCGCGCCATCCTCGATCAGCGCGGCTGGGCTGACATAGGTCCACGCTACGTCGGCCTTGCTGGCGCGGAACAGGTCCAGCGCTTCGCTCTGCGCGGAGGCTTCCGCCCGCCACTCGGTGGGAAAGTTCGGCAGGTCGAGCACGCGCACGCCCGGCGCCGTTTCCAGGCTGCCGGCGCCGCCGACCCACAGCAGACGCTGCACGCCGGCGTTCGGCAGCTGCTCCAACAGCACGCGTGCTTGCGCCGGTATATCGGCGGGATTGCCATCGCGCCGCGCCGACAGGCTGGCGATCACCGCATCGCTGCCGCGAACGGCAGCGAGCCAGCCTTCGGGCTCGACCACGTTGCCGGTGACAATTTTCAGATGGTCGTTGCGCAGGGCGAGCCGGGCCGGATCGCGCACGATCGCCACCACGTCATGGCCGCGCGTCAGGGCTTCATCGAGGATGCCGCGGCCGATGTGGCCGGTGGCGCCGAACAGGGCGATTTTCATGCGGTCTCCAATGTCACGCTGGGAAAGATGGGGCTCAGCATGCGCCGAGTCATTGGATCGATAAATCGACCTATCGATAATTCAATGTAAACTCATGCTTTACAAAGTGATCCGTGGCGATGAGCAAGGTCAATCTCAATCGGCTGGCAATCTTCGTGGCGCTGGTGCGTGCCGGCTCGTTCACCGCGGCGGCCGAGCAGTTGGGCCTGACCAAGGCGATGGTCAGCCAGCACCTGGCGCGACTGGAACAGGAACTCGGTGTGACCCTGCTGGTGCGCAGCACGCGACGGATGTCGCTGACCGAGGCCGGCGCGCTGTTCCACGCCGATTGCGTGCGCATTCTCGACGAGGCGACCGCGGCGATCGAGCGCCTCGGCGAGAACCGCGATACGCCGCGCGGCAGCTTGCGCCTGACCACCACCACCGACTACGGCATGGCCGTGGTCGCGCCCGCGCTCGCCAGTTTCATGCAGCGCCATCCGGCGGTGCAGACGGACCTGGTGATCGCCGACCACGTCAGCGATCTCATCGCCGAGCGTTTCGACTTGGCCATCCGCGTGGGCTGGCTGCGCGACTCCAGCATGCGCGCGCTGCGGCTGGGCAGTTTCCGCCAGCTGGTGGTCGCCGCGCCGGCCTATCTCGCCGTGCACGGCAAGCCGCGGCGCCCGGAAGAATTGACCTCGCATCACTGGATCGCCATGTCCGTACTGCCCACGCCGCTGCGCTGGAGCTTCACCGGTGCGGACGGTGCGCGGCGAACCGTGCGCATGCATCAGGTCGCACAGGCGAACAATGCGGCCGCGGTGCGGGCAATGGTGTTGGCTGGCAGTGGCGTCACGGTGGCGCCCGACTACCTGATCGAAGAGGATATCCGCACCGGCCGGCTGGTCGCGCTGCTCGCGCAATACCGCCTGCCCGAGGGCGGCATCCATGCGGTGTATCCGGGCCGGCAGCCACCGGCGAAGGTGCGCGCCTTCATCGACCATCTGCGCGATCGCATCGCCGCACTGCCGCGCGACGGTGTCTAGTCCACCACGTTGTGGCTTTCCGCGATGCCGAGCAGCTCGGGTTGTTCAGTCGGCTGGTCTCGCCGATGCAGCAGCGGATGGATGAACACGGCGGCGAGGATCACCGCCACGCCGAAATAGAACCCCATGCCGAGCTCGTGCTGCTCGCCGAGCAGCACGATCGCCAACACGATCGCGTAGACCGGCTCCAGGTTGGTCACCATCTGGACGCCGAACGCGCTGAGCTGGCGCAGCGCGACCAGCGCCAGCACGAAGGGTAGCAGGGTGCAGCCGAACGAAAGCGCCAGCAACAGCCACGCATCGTGCCAGCCAGGTAACGGAAAGGCGGCTCCCGCGTGCGGCAGCAGTGGCGCCAGCAAGCCGAGGAACACGGTGCCCGTACCGAGTTCGAGGCAGGTCACGGTGAGCGGATCGCCGTGTTCCACCAGTCGCTTGTTGAACGCGCTGAACAAGGCCACCAGCAGCGCGGAGCATGCGCCGACCACGATGCCGAGACGCATGCCGGCCGGCACGCCGCCGACCACCATCGCCACCCCCGGCACCACTGCGATGCCGATCAACAGTTCGCGCGGATCGAAGCGGCGCTTGGCGATCCACGGTTCGATCAACGCTAGAAACACGGGGCCGAGCGCGATGCAGGTCGCGCCGATCGAGGCGTTCGACAACTTGATCGCGGCATAGAAGGTGAGCCAGTGCAGCGACACCAGCACGCCGATGCCCGCATAGGCCCAGCGCAGCCGCGCCGGCATCGCGAGCAGTCCGCGCCACACCCGCGGCATCAACAACAGCGCGGCGGCCACCAGCAGCATGCGCCACCACACCAGTGGTAGCGCGGGCAGCGTGATCAGCTTGCCGAGAATCGCGGTAAAGCCCCACAGCAAGACGCAGAAGTGGATCTGCAGGCGGGCTCGGCTGATGGGTTGCATGGGCTCGCCGATAAGGGGACCGCATGCATTCTAGCGTTGCGGGACCGACGCGGCGATCGGTAGATATAGCGCGCTCGGATGCGCGGCGTCGTGGTATAGCGTCACCGTCACCGTTTGCGCATCCTTGCCGGATTCGTCGGCAACGATGCCGCCGCTGTTGTAGTTCTTCTCCCAGTACTTCGAGTTCACCGGGCCGAGCACCAGTCGCAGCCGGCTGCCCTTGCCGATGCGCCGGGCAATGAAGCTGAAATGATCGAAGTCGTAATGCTCGATCGCACCGGGTCGCACGAGTGCGGCTTCGCGCAAGCTGTTGCGGTAACGCGCACGCAGCATGTCGATGCCGAGCAGCGCGCTGCTGCCGTCCGGTTTGACCTCGTACACGAAAACGGAAAAGTCGGTGTCCGGCTGATCGAGCGAGATCCATGCCGAGAATTTGAGCGAGCCGGCGAGTTCTGTGTCCTGCGCAAACGGTGGCGTGTGATAGACGAGGATCTTGCCGGAAGAAGCAAGCAGGCCGCTGACGTTGACCAGATTGTCCTTGCTGGATTCCACCGGATTCCATGCCGGGAATTCGGTATCCAGCGGATCGTAGACATACTGATCGGGCTTGTTCGCGCTGCCGGGCTTGCTGGCGCTCAGCGTGCCGGAAGTAAACACGTCATTCGCGTAGCCGTCTTGCGAAGTCAGATACATCGGCCGCGAGGAGGCGGTGATGGCTTCCAGCGAATCGGCGTAACGCCACTGTTCGGCACCTTCGCCGAGCATGTAATAGGTGACCTTGTTCTTCAGGAAATCCGGCCTGGCGCCGCCTTTCAGTGTCCAGTCGTACCAGTCCTTGTGCAGCTTGTTGATGTCGATCACGCTGGCCGGGCCGAAGGTGAGGCCGCCGACGTCAGCCTTGGGCGTGCGCGTGCCGGGATGGTCCCATGGCCCGATAACTAGATAGTGCTTGGCCTTCGCGGCGGCCGATGCGTACTTGAAGTGGTCGCGATAGAACGAGAGCGCGCCGGGTTGGTCGTCGTCGTACTGACCGGTGATGGTCAGGATCGGCAGGTCGATCTTGGCGAACTGCTGCGGGGTCGGGTTGTAGCTGTCCCAGTAGGCATCGACCGCCGGATGCGCGACCCAGGTCTGGAAGTTCGACGAGGGATTGCCGATCACGCTGTCGAGTTCTTTGAACGGGCGATGGCTCGCATAAAGCTTGTTGAACTGTGCGGCCCAGAACGCGTCGTCGCCGAAGATGGATTCCTGCGCGGCATGTCCGCTGGTGAGCGTGAGCCACTGCACATCGTAGGCGTAATAGATGTTGTGCAGCGATGGAAATTCGACACCGGGTCGTGGCGAGGCCACCGGCACGATGGTCGCCAGGTGCGGCGGAAATTCCTTGGCCGTCGCCCACTGATCGTAGCCGGCATAGGAGCCGCCCCACATCGTAATTTTGCCGTTGCAATACGGTTGTGTCGCGAGCCACTCGACGATGTCGTGGCCGTCCTTCGCTTCCTGCAGCAGCGGCGTGAACTCGCCCTCGGAGTTGCCGCGGCCGCGCACGTCGATGGTCAGGTACACGTAGCCGTGTGCGGCGAAATACATGCCGCGCTCGTGATAGGTCTGCGAGATGTACGGGGTCAGCGTGAACACGCACGGCAGCGGGTCTTTTTGATCCAGCGGGCGGTACAGCGTGGCGTTGAGCTTGATGCCGTCGCGCAGCGGAATCTTGACGCCCCAGCTGAAATCGACCGACGCGCTTTTGGCGTCGCTCGAAGTAGGCTCGTTGGCGAACAGTGTCGACACGCCGCCGGCTTGGCTCGCGGTCGACAACAGCAGCATCAGCACCAGGGAAACAGGGCGGATGGACATGGGGTTCTCCACTGGGTGATCGGAGGGCAAATTCGATCGCAAGCCTGGACCCGGCCGACCGCTTGCGAGTGACCGGGCCGTCGGCATGACCGGCGCCACACACTACACGCCGGACGGCCATGGCAGAACAACCCAAGCCATCCGGCGATGCGGTGTTGGTGCGGTTCAATCCGCGGTCGAGTGGTCGGCGGTTTTCGTCGTGCTGGTGGCTGGCGCGGCGATCGGCAGATACAGCGCGCTCGGGTGGGCTGCGTCGTGGTACAGCGTTACCGTGACCGTGCGCGCATCCTTGCCGGATTCCTCGGCGACGACACCGTCGCTGTTGTAGTTTTTCTCCCACGCCTTGGAGTTCACCGGGCCGATCACCAAGCGCAGCCGGCTGCCTTTGCCGATCCGTCTGGCGATGAAAGTGAAGTGATCGAAGTTGTAGCGTTCGATGCTTCCGGCTTTTGCGAATACGGCCGCACGCAGGCCCTTGCGGTAGCGCGCGCGCAGCACCTGCATGCTCAGCATCGCACTGCTGCCGTCGGGCTTGATCTCGAAGACAGCGGCGGCGATATCGGTGTCCGGCTGGTCGAGCGAGATCCACACGGGCAGCCGGAAGAAGCCGGCCAGTTCGGTGTCCTGCGTGAATGCCGGCGTGTGATAGACCAGCAGCTTGCCGGACGAGGCCAGCAGTCCGCTGACATCAGTAAGGCCGTTGTCGCCGGAATCCGGCCCATCCCAGGCCGCGAAGTGGGTATCTAGCGGGTCGTAGACGTAGTGGTCTGGCTTGCCGCTATGTTGCGGCAAGGCTCCGGTCAGCGTGCCGGAAGCAAAGATGTCATTCGCGTTGCCGTCCGACGAAGCCAGATACATCGGTCGCGAGGAGGCCGTGATGGCCTCCAGCGAATCGGCGTAGCGCCATGCTTCCGCGCCGTTCCCAAGCATGTAATAGGCAACCTTGTTCTTCAGAAATTCGGGTTTGGGGCCGCCCTTCAGCGTCCAGTCGTACCAGTCTTTGTGGAGCTTGTTCATATCGAGCAGGCTGGCCGCACCGAAGGTGAGACCGCCAACATCGGCCTTCGGCGTGCGTGTTCCGGGGTGATCCCACGGGCCGATAATCAGATAGTGCTTGGCCTTCGCGGCGGCCGAGGCGTACTTGAAGTACTCGCGATAGAACGAGAGTGCGCCGGGCTGGTCACCATCGTACTGGCCGGTAATGCTGAGGATCGGCAGATCGATCTTGGCGAACTGCTGCGGGGTTGGGTTGTAGCTGTCCCAATACGCGTCGACCATGGGATGCGCGACCCAGGTCTGGAAGTTCGAAGAGGGATTGCCGACGATCTGATCCAGCTCTTTAAAGGGGCGATGGCTCAGATACATCTTGTCGAACTGCGCTTCCCAAAAGGCAGCGTCGCCAAAGATGCTGTCTTGTGCGGTGTGTCCGCTGGTCAGCGTGAGCCACTGCACGTCGTACGAGTACTGGATATTGTCCAGTCCCGGAAAGTCGACGCCGGGCCTGGGCGAGGCCACCGGCACGATGGTCGCCAGATGCGGCGGAAATTCCTTGGCTGTCGCCCATTGATCGTAGCCGGCATAGGAGCCGCCCCACATCGTGATCTTGCCGTTGCAATACGGCTGCGTCGCGAGCCATTCGACGATGTCAGGGCTGTCTTTCGCCTCCTGCAACAGTGGCGTGAACTCGCCTTCGGAGTTGCCGCGCCCACGCACGTCAACGGTCAGGAACACGTAACCGTGCGCGGCGAAATACATGCCGCGCTCGTGATAGGTCTGCGAGACGTACGGAGTGAGCGTGAAAATGCACGGCAGCGGGTCTTTCTGGTCCATCGGCCGGTACAGCGTGGCATTGAGCTTGATGCCATCGTGCAGCGGTATCTTGACGCCCCAGCGGAAATCGACCGCTGCGGCTTTGCCAGCGGTCGAGGTGGATGGGTCGGTCGGCGGGTTCGACACGTCGGCGTGGCTTGCGGTCGATAACAGCAGCATCAGCAACAGGGATACGGAGCGGGGGGACATCGTGGTACTCCACTGGTGAGCGGGGGGATCGCTGAAAAGATATGCCGCTATTTCCATGTCGACGGAATGCGGTCGGCTAGCACCAGCCGAGTCGTGTGCTTTCTTCCATCACGCTGATATTCGATCGCAAGCGCGGTCCCGACCGGCAGCTCGCGCAGGCGTGCGCGCCAGTCGCTCAGTGCGCGCTTCGCGATGGACTCGCCGTCGATCGAAAGGATGCGGTCGTCCTTGCGCAGCTTTGCGTGTTCGGCCGCACTGCCACTGGCGACGTCGGCGATCTGCAAGGCATCGGCGTCGGCCAGCAGCCATAGCCCGCTGCGATCGAACGGATTCGGCTGGCCTAGCGTGGCGTTCGGCGCGAGATAGATGCGCTTGGCGGAGTAATCGATGGCGAGAGTGAAATGACGTAGCGTGCCGCCACCCAGGTCGGCCTCGAGATCGGGATCGGCGAACGCGCCCTTGTCCGAGGTGGTTAGTTCACCGGCCAGGCCATCGATGGCGAAGCGGCCGATCGTCAGCCGGCCGAAACGCGTCGGATGCGCGTGCGCCGAGCCGCTGACCCCCTGGCCGACTACGGTTTCCGCGCCGGCCCGATATTTTTCGAGCAAGCCGTTCTTGCGCGTGAAAGGTGTGCCCACGGTCAGCGAACTACGCGAGCCGGTGTCCACCCACAGCCGGATCGGCAGGCCATCGAGCTTGCCGTCGATGAAGGGTGCGCGATCGTCCTGGTCGAAGCGGATGGCCAGTGCGCCCGCCGGCGGCACGAATTTGGTGGGCTCGGCCAGGGTCAGCACGCGATGCTCGTAGTCGACCGTGATGTCGAAGCGGCGGAACATCTCGTAGCCGATGAAGCCGTCGAAATCGACGCCTTCGACCTTGGGCATCGCGCCGAGATCGAGCACCGCGAACACCGGATCGGCGACGATGGCATCGCCGACCTGGATGCTCTTCGCCTGCGCGAAGCCAAGATCCATATCGTGGTCGCCATCGCCGCCTTCGGCCAGCGTGCCCATGCTGACCAGGCCGAATTTGCGCACGGCCGCCGGCGTCAGCAGATAGGCACCACCGGTATCGACCAGCAAGCGCGCCTTGCGGCCGTTGATCTGGCCATCGATGTAGATGTGGTTGTTGAGTAGATCGAACGGTACCTGGGTGATGCCAGTGGAATTGGCAACATGCGCCGTCGCGGACATCTGCGGCACGGCAAAGTCAGCATCCGTGGTGAGGACATTCGTGTCGATGCGCTGGTAGTGGAATTCGCTGCGGCGGCGCGGATCGGTGCGACCGGCGGCGTCGGTGAGGTCGATCGCGAGGTGATAGGGCAGGCGCAGGCCGTCGGTCTGGCAGTAATCGTCCAGGGTCGACGTTATCGTGTACTGCCCTTGCTGCCACACGATGCGCGTGAGCAGGCTTGAGTCAACGTCGAACCACAATGTGAGTGGGTCGCCTCCGGCGGGAGTCGCAGTGACAACCTCATAACGATGTCCGCCGAGCCGGCGTTGCTCGACCGCGCCATAGCTGGCCGGGATGCGCGACGGATACCAGTAGGCGCGGGCATCGAGCCAGGCCTGGCTGCGGATGTGACGCAAGCTGCTGGGTGCATCGAGCACGGCGACTTCGCCGCCGGGATCGCGCCGCCAGGCAACGTGGTTGTCGTAGCCGTCAGCGTTGTCGAAGTGGCCGAGCCGATAGGCGTCGCTGGAACGGCTGGTCATCAAGTCCAGCGTCGCGCGCCAAGTGCCGTCGAGACCACCGACTGAATTCGTGCCGGTGAGTTGCAGAGTCTTCACTGCATCCCAGAGCGTGCCGCCACTGGCGGCCTTATAGCGTGCCAGCACGATCGCGACTGGGTCTGCGGGCGGAGTCGGTGGCGCCAACGAAATCAGCGCTCCAGCTACCGGCGGCACCAACGCCACCAGTGCTCCAAATGCCAGGAGAACGAATCGACCGACTTGCATGACTGCTTCCTCGTGGGGAATCGAGGCTTGCGGAAAATTTGCCTGGATTGAATAATTCAACGAATTTTCAAAAACCGCAAGTGGACCCATGGCACAGACAAAACGCCTGCGCGGACACGTCGAGGATGCGCAACAGGTCGCGATGCTCGCCTCGCCGACGCGCATGGAGATCGTCATGACGCTGGAGTCGCTGGCCAAGCCGGCGACCGTGGCCGAGCTGGCGGTGCAGATGGGGCGCCCTGCCGATGGGCTGTATTACCACCTGCATGCGCTGGTCGACAGCGGTCTGCTCGAGCAAGAGGTCGAGGACGGCGATCGCCGCTACCGTTCGACCACGCCGCGCGGCCAGCGCATGCGGCTGCGCTACAAGCTGGGCGAATCCGGCAATGCGAAAGCCGTGCGCCGCGTTGCCGCCAATATGCTGCGGATGGCCGAACGCGATTTTGCGCGCGCCTCGAACCGGGCCGATACGGTCGTCGAAGGCGCGCGGCGCGAGCTGTGGGTGGCGCGCCTGAAGGGCTGGGTGAACGCCACGGACCTCGTCGAAATCAATCGACTGCTGGGCTGCCTGGCCGAGATACTCGATCGGCCGCGACCGTCACGGGCCAGCAAACTGGTCGCGTTGACCTGGCTACTGGCACCGCTGGATGCCAAGCCGGCAAGACGCGTGGCCGGCGCACGTAAATCCGACTGAGCCGCTTGTTTCAGGCTACGGCTATTTCCCGCTCTTGGCCGGAACGGGTTTCGATTTGCCGGCATCGACCTTGGATGGCGAGCGCATCTGCTGCAGCACGCTGACGCAGGTGTTCTCGCCATCGTTGTCGTGGCTGGGCGATGCCAGTGCCAGCAGTGCAGCGGCGGGTGCCGCAACCACGCCCAGCGCCAGTGCGCCGCCCGCGCGGGCCAGCAGCGGGCCCACGTGTACGCCGACGCTGGGATTCTTCAGGGTACCTTGTACGTACAGCGGCGAGCGCAGCGAGAAGATGCGGAAGCCCTTGGTGTGCGGCACGATGTCGAGGTCGAGCTTCTCGTTCGCCATGTTCGCGGTGCCGGTGACGTTGATCACCGCGTCCTGCGTGTCGAACACGAACAGGCGCGCGTCGAACAGGCCATCAGTGGCGACGAAATCGGAAGCGGCGCAATTGATCTTCACGGTCTGGTCACCGAAGATTTTGCCGATGACGATGTTGCCGACGTTGAGTCCGGCGGTTTCCAGCAGGGTCTTGCTGATCTCGCCATCGTTCATCAGCAACTTCAGTTCACCGTTCGCGGTGGCCAGCAATGCGGCTACCGAGTTGCCGCGCATGGCCAGCGTGGCATCGCCGTTGATTTCGCCGAAGCTGGTCTGCATCGAACCGAATTGCGGGAACAGCTGCTTGAGCTTGAGATGGCGCGCGCTGAGTTGCACGCTGCCCTGCATCGGCGTCTTGCCGCCATCCAGGCGCAGGTTGCTGGCGATGTGACCGCCAGCCACGCCGAAGTTCAGCGGCTCCAGCCGCAGCAGGCCGTTGTCCATGATCAGGTGCGTATCGAGCGATTCGATCGGCAGGCTGTTGCCGTGCACGATGCGCGCCGCCGCGAACTTCACGTCGGCATCCATCGCCTGCCAGCGGTCGGTGCGGAACGGTTCCACCGGTAGAGCCTTGTCCGCGGGTTGCGGTGTGGCATCGCCGCGCTGCTGTTTTTCGCTGTTGGAATCGGCGCCGATCAGCGGTGCCAGGTCGGCGAACTGCAGCAGCTGCGAGTGCACCGCGCCGCTCAGTTTCGGCCGCGAGCCGCTGCTGCCGTCCACCGTGGCGAAATCCAGATCGCCGGCGAGATCGCTGCTGCCGACGCGGCCGCGGAAATGCTGATAGCTGAAATGGCTGCCGTTGCGCTTCAGCTCAGCCTTCAGGCGTCCTTCGGTCGCGTAGGGCGGCGTATCGGGCAGGGTCACGCCGATGATCGGGTACAGCTTGGCCATGCTGGAACCGGCAAACCACAGCTTCAAATCCAGCGCAGCCAGATGCAGCGGATCGGTCAACGTGCCGACCAGGGCGATATGGGTGTCGCCGATATGCAGGCGCGCCTGCAGCGGGAACGGCCGATCGCTCTGCTGCAAGGCGAGTACCGCGCCGATCTTACCGCTGCCGCTGGCCGGGGTGCCGTGGTAGCTGCCATCCGCCTTCCAGGCGAACTGGTAGCTGGTCTTGCCGGCCGCTGCGGCAGTGCTCGCGTCGTTCGCATCGCTGGCGTCGGCCTGCGCGCTCTTGCTGTCGGCTTCGGCCTTGCCCGCGCTCGCGCCGGCGGTCTTGCCGGCTTGCGCATGTGCCTCGGCGGATTCCTGCGCGACGATCTGGTCGTATGGGATCGCCTGCTGCAACGGCTCCACGCCGATCTGCAGCTTGATCTTGGCGACGGCGTCGTCGAAGCCGATCTGCCCGCGATCGAAACCGATCTCGCCGAGGTTCACCTGCCAGGCCGAGGGTGTATCGCTCTGCGGCAACGCGAAGTCCCAGGTGGCGCGACCCTGCGCGTCGCGCTGCATGTTGAAGGCCGGCTGCATCAGCTGGATCGACGGCACGTCGACGTGATGGGCGAGCAAGGGCAGCGGCGACAGCCGGAAGCGCAGGCCATCCAGGTGCGCGAACTGCGCCTGCTGCGCCCAGCTCGGATTGGCGATGGTGATATCGCGCGCGGTGAACTCCGGCCATGGGATCAGCGCATGCCAGCCGCCCTCGGACGGTTCGCGCCGCCACGCCGCGCTGAGATCGCCGTTGATCGCAAACGGACGTCCGATCGCCTGACTTACCTTGTCGTTGATGAAAGGCTTCAGCCGGTTCCAATCGAACAGGGCGATCACCAGCACCAGTGCCACGACCAAGACGAACAGCACGCCTACGATCCATGCCAACCATTTTCTTCCGCGTTTCATGCCTGTCTCCCGCGAGAGTTGCCGCTTGCGTGCATGAACAGTACGCGATGAAACATCAGAGGGGTGTGGCGAAAGTGTGATTATCCTCAGTGCGGGTTCATCGGCGCGGCATCCTTGCGGCGAGCGCGTTCACTCGTCATCGTCTTCGGTATCGCCATGTTTCCAGTAGCCGCTGGCGCGAATCGATTCCTTCGCCACACCGAGTTCGCCATCGAGAAACTGGCGCATGGTTCGCGCGCGACGCGATTCGGCGGCGATCCAGTAGAAGCTGTCGCCCGCGATCTGCGGCAGGGTTCGCAATGCCTGTTCCAGCAGGTCGCTGCTGGCGGCATCGCGGCCATCGCGTTCCAGCCAATCGAGCTGGAGCTTGCCGCGTGATGTCAGCGGCTGGCGATCGGCGGCCGCGGGGATTTCCGCCAGCACGTGCACCTCGGTGCCAGGCGTGATTTCCTCCAGCCAGCGACCGATCGCGGGCAGCGCGGTCTCGTCGCCGATCAGCACGTAGCGATCGTAATCGGCGGCGACCAGGAATGAGCCGCGCGGTCCGCCCGCGCCGATGCGCTGGCCGGGAACCGCCTGCGCCGCCCAGCTCGCCGCCGGTCCGTCGCCATGCAGCACGAAATCCACGGTCAGTTCGTTGCGTTCGCTTTCGTACCGGCGCGGAGTGTAGTCGCGCATCGGCGATGCTTCGCGATCCGGCGGGTATTCGAGGCCGTTCGGCCCCAGTGTGGGCACCACCAGTTCGCCATCGCGGTTGGGAAAGAACAGCTTCACGTGGTCATCCGGCGATGCGCTGAGAAAACCGCGCAGGGTGTCGCCGCCGAACACGATGCGCTGCATGTGCGGAGTCAATTGTTCGACGCGCAGTACGTCGAGTTGGCGCAGTACCACGGTGTGGCGCTGCCTGCGGTGTTCGTGCAGAGTCATGAGCTTCCTTCGAGAGAGTTTGTCGCGTTGGGTGACAGCCGATAGCCGAGTCGTTCGGCAATCAGGGTCAGCAAGGCGAGGCCGGCTTCGGCGCGAAGCGCCGGTGTCGATGTTTTTGGCAGTGTCTCGGCTAAGCCAAGCCTATCAAGTTCGCGCAGGAAATCCTGCACCTGCCGCAGCTCGGGGGCGCTGGCAGGATCGAGCGCGGAAGGCTCGCACAACTGCCAGCGCGTGCGGCGAGGTGGCCGGGCTTCGGCGCGCACGAGGCCGGCGCGCTCCAGTTCACGCAGAAACCGGTACACCGTGCCGATTCGCGTGGAGGGATGGTGCGTGCACGCGGCCTGCAGCAAGGCCACCGCATCGTCGGCGCGATCGCTCTCGATCAGCGCAGCGAGGATCGCCCGCCGCGGCGCGGTCATCACCAGGCCGTGGGTGATGCACAGCGCGGACCAGTCGATGGCGGTCCGCGCATTCATTCATCGCGCCGACCGCTGGCGATCTCGTTGGCGGCGTTTTCGAGGATCGTCGCGACGCGTTGCGCCTCGGCCTTGCTCCAGTCCGCGCCGCGCATCAGCATCGCGTGCTTGATCGCGTGCATGGCCTTGTGCACGGCGGCCGGCATCGCCATGCGCGAGGCCATGCGCGCGCTCTTCTCAGTGCGTGCGTTGACCGCATCCACCGCATCGCGGTTTTCGTCCAGGAAGGCACGGCCCTCGGCGGTGATCGTGTACAGCTTGCGGCTGCCGGACTCGTTCTCGACCGCGGCGTAACCCATTTCCTCGAGCATGGTGAGGGTGGGGTAGATCGCGCCCGGGCTGGGCGTGTAATGGCCGTGGAACATGTCTTCGATGATGCGGATCATTTCGTAGCCGTGACGCGGCTGTTGTTCGATCAGCGCCAGCAGCAGCAGCTTGAGGTCGCCGTGGCCGAACATGCGGCCGCCGCCGCGCCGACCGCCGCCGTGCGGCTCGCCCCAGTTGCCGAAGCCGTCGCCATCGTGGCGGCCGCCGAACCCGCCGCGGCGGCCGATCGCTTCGCGATCGAACGATTCGGGCATGTCGTGGCCGTGACGGTGATGCCATTCGCGATGATGGTCCGCAAAGCGGGAGAACAGATGATGCATACGCATGATGATTCCGATATATCGTGGATAGTACGTTTAAGATATATCGTAAGAATATCGAATGCAAGTGTCGGACAATCCGTCATGGCGGCCTTTAAGATGTCGGCGCGACCTCTCAGGAAAATCAGCATGCGCAAGGGAATCTCGTGGCAGATGGTCGGCCTGCTGTCCGTTTTGTTGTTGGCCGGTTGTGCCAAGAAGACGGGCAACGAGCCGCAGGCGGCCGCGCGCGGCGAAAAGCAGCATGCGGGCTCGATGCTGGCCTACGAGCAGCAGCTGCAACTGCTGTTGCCGGCGGAAACGATACCGGCCCGGCTCGACGCGGCCCGCGAGGCTTGTGAAGCGGCGCGCTTCGGCGCCTGCAATGTGTTGCGGCTGGAGCAGGACAACGAGCATGCCTCGCTCAGCCTGCGCATCGTGCCCGACGGCGTGGAGCCGCTGGTAAAGCTGGCCGCGCAGGGCGGCGAGGTGGGGCGGCGCACAGTCAGCGCCCAAGACCTGGCCGACGCGGTGAACGACAACCATCGCCAGCAGGCCCTGCTGCAGGTTCAGCAGCAACACATGACCGAACTGGCCGCGCGGCGGGATATCGGTGTCAGCGACCTGATCGCGCTCGGCAAGGAGCAGGCCGAGCTGGAGAGCCAGTTGCAGGCCACGGAACGCGAGGCCGCCGAGCAGCAGCATCGGCTCAACACCAACCTGCTTACGCTGGACTTCATGCCGATCGGCGCGGACTCGCGTGCATCGCGACTGCGGGTATCGTTCGCGGGCCTGCTGGACCGGTTTGTCGACGGCGCATCGGATGCGCTGGACACGCTCGGCTACGGTCTGCCGTTCCTGATCATCGCGTTTCCGTTGCTGCTGCTGTGGCGCTGGCTGTGGCGGAAGATCGTCAATCGTCGTCGCCGTGACGTGTCCTAGGAAGGAGTAGCAATGCCGCGTCAATACAGCATGGGCGGGCGCGCCGCGCCGGGTGCGGGTTCGAATCGGCGCGGGCATGACGACAAGCCACCGCCGAAGACTTTGCGCGAGCGCTTTGCGGCCTTGCGCAATCTGCCGCCGTTCCTGCTCAGCATCTGGCGCACCAGCCCGTTGCTGAGCGTGTCGACCATCGTGCTGCGCCTGCTGCGTGCGCTGCTGCCGGTGGCGACCTTGTATGTCGGCAAGCTGATCATCGACGAGGTAACCCGCTTGCTGCGCGCCGGCGGCCATCCGGCGGGCTCGCTGCATGGTGCCCTGCTGCATAACGACGTGGGCGAATGGCTGCGCGCGGGCATGCTCACGCATCTGGGCGAACTGCTGCTGCTGGAATTTGCGCTGGCGATCGGTGCGGACCTGCTTGGTCGCGTGGTGTCGATGATCGATTCGCTGCTATCGGAGTTGTACGCCAACCGTACCAGTGTGGAGCTGATGCGCCACGCCGCCTCGCTGGACCTGGAAGATTTCGAGGACGCCGAGCTGCAGGACCAGCTCGATCGCGCACGTCGCCAGGTGGCCGGGCGCAGCTCGCTCCTCTCGCAGCTATTGGGCCAGGCGCAGGACATGTTGACCATCGTCAGCTTCGCGGTCGGCCTGCTGGTCTATACGCCGTGGCTGATCGTGTTGCTGCTGGTGGCGCTGGTGCCGGCCTTCCTCGGCGAGTTCCACTTCAACGCGCAGAGCTACGCGGTGAATTTCCAATGGACGCCGGAGCGGCGCGAGCTGGACTACCTGCGCTACATCGGCGCCACCGCGCAGAACGCGAAGGAGATCAAGAGTTTCGGCCTCAATGATTTCCTGGTCGAGCGCTACCGCGTGCTGTCGCAATCGATCTATCGCGCCAACCGGCTGGTCGCGCTGCGCCGTGCCGGTTGGGGCGGCCTGTTCACCACCATCGGCACGGTCGGCTATTACCTGGCATACGCGCTGATCGCGTACCGCACGGTGCGTGGCGACTTCAGCATCGGCGACCTGACCTTCCTGTCCGGCTCGTTCCGCCGCTTGCGCAACCTGCTGGAGAGCCTGCTGAGCGGCTTCTCGCAGGTAGCCGGGCAGGCGCTGTACCTGGACGACCTGTTCTCGTTCTTCCGCATTCAGCCGGAGATCCTGTCGCCAGCGCAGCCGCGGCCGTTTCCGCAGCCGATCCGTGAGGGCTTCGTCTTCGAGGATGTCGGCTTCCGTTATCCCGATGCGGAACGCTGGGCCGTGCGCCATTTGAATTTCACGCTGCGCGCTGGCGAAGTGATGGCGCTGGTCGGCGAGAATGGCGCCGGCAAGACCACGGTGGTGAAGCTGCTGTCGCGACTGTACGACCCCGACGAAGGCCGCATTCTTTTGGACGGCCATCCGTTGGCCGAATACGACCTCGGCGAGCTGCGCGCGAATACCGGCGTGATCTTCCAGGATTTCGTGCGCTACAACTTCGAGGCTTCGGACAACATCGCGGTGGGCCGCATCGAGGCGCGTGACGATCAGGCGCGGATTACCGCGGCGGCGCATCGCAGCACCGCCGACGAGGTGATCGCGCGGTTGCCGAAGGGCTACCAGCAGATGCTAGGTAAGCTGTTCACCAATGGCGTGGACCTGTCCGGCGGCGAGTGGCAGAAGATCGCGATCGCCCGCGCCTACATGCGCGCCGCACAACTGCTGATCCTCGACGAGCCGACCGCGGCACTGGACGCGCGCGCCGAATTCGAGGTGTTCCAGCGTTTCAAGGAGCTGTCGCACGGCAAGACGGCAGTGATCATCTCGCACCGCTTTTCCACGGTGCGCATGGCCGATCGCATCATCGTGCTGGAGCGTGGACAGATCGCGCAGGTCGGCAGTCATGCCGACTTGCTTGCCGCCGGCGGCCAGTATGCCGAGCTGTTTGAGTTGCAGGCGGCGGGTTATCGCTGATCGCGTGGATCTAGCAACGCGTGCGGCTGAGAGCCTGTTCAAGATCTTTTTGTCGGGCGGCATCTTGTTCTGCGCGATCTGGCTCGCCTGCGGCGGGCTTTCGGCCGCCTGCCGGCGCCCGAGTCACTTCTCTTTGCTGGCCCAAAGAAAAGTAACCAAGAGAAATGGCCTGACGCAACTCGATGAGGGTACGAGCAGGCGAGGTCACGCTTGTCTGTCAGGCCACTACTCAAGAGGAGCTGCCGCCGCTATGCCGCGAGCGTTCGTTGGCCGAGGCGAGGAAAGCGTGGCTCGCTGCGCATCACCAGGCGGCGCTCTAGTGAGGTGCGTGTGCCATTGCAACTTCAAGTTGCCAATTCATCTCCCTTGCCGTGACTCCCGAGCGGTCGCGGCATAGCGGCGGCAACGACTCTGTGAGTAGCGAACTACGTCGGCAAGGCGAGATCGCACCCGCTCTTGGCCCCGGCGTGCTCACCCAGGCCATTTCTTTGGGTTACTTTTCTTTGGGCCAGCAAAGAAAAGTGACTCGGGCGTCGGTAGGCGTCCGAAAGCCCGCCGCAGGCGAGCCAAGTCGCGACACACCATACCGCTTGCCGAAAGATATCAAACAAACTCTAAAGAGTTCGGCGAGGCCGCCTCAGGCCGCGACGTGGGTCGGTCGCCGACCGATTCGGTACACCGAGGCCGGTGGCAGGTTCCACCAGGTGCGGCCGACGCGATGCGCCTCCAGCCCCAGCCGTTGCAGCAGCTCGCGCGGCAGCGGGCAGCGCAGGCCATAGGTGAACTGGTAGAACGCGCCGTCCTGGCGCAGCTGGCGCTCGAAGGCGCCGTGCACGATGGCGGCGACCTGCTGCGGCGGCATCGACAGCATCGGCAGCCCGCTGACGATCGTACTGGCGCCCTCGTTGTCGAACAGTGGCTGGGTCTGGCCGAGCTGTGCGGCATCCATGCGCAAGACGTGCACGTCCGGGTAGCGCCGCGTCAGCGCGTCGGCGAAACCGTGGTCGGCTTCGACCAGGGCCAGCCGGTGGCGCGGCACGCCGCGCGCGAGCAGGGCGCGGGTGAATACGCCGGTGCCGGGCCCCAGCTCGATGACCGGCCCGGTGCGATGATCGATATTCGCGGTAATCAGTCGCGCCAGCGCGGGTCCGGAAGGAACCACCGCGCCGATCTGGCGCGGATCGCGCATCCACGTGCGCAGAAAAAGCAGGGCATCGGTAACAGCCATCAAATCATTCCAGTTTCTATGATCAAGGCATCGGTTCCGAGCCGATGCGCATCCTACGCTAACGGATCCGGCTGAACCTAATGTTTTGAAGATGTTGGGTCGTGCTCGGCGGCCGCCGCCTCGCGCACCGGCGCGCTGATGCTGCACAGGTCGAGCCGGCCGGCGGGCACGGTATAGAAGTCGTCGCGGCGATTGCGCTTGGCCTGCAGCAGCGCGGCGAAGGTGGCGCTGTCGGTGCGCAGCACCTCGATGTCCAGACGCTGCGCCGGCGGCAGGTCGGCCGCCAGCCGCACCGACTGGATGGTGATCCGCTGCGCATGGTTCTCGTAGAAACCCAGCGGCCCGGTGCCGCGCGGCAGGCCGGAGAGGAATTCCATGCCCTGCAGCACGCGGCCGACCACGGCGAGGTTGCGGTCGAGCCCGCGCGGCGCCTGCCCGATCACCGCATAGAGTGCGCTGCCGTTGCCGCTGTTCGGATCGAGGTCGCGACCCACGCCGACCATGCCGTAGCAATGCGCCAGCCATTCCTGGCCGCCGGCCGGATCGCGCCCAGCCGGGAAGCCTTCGCTGAAACCGGCCTGGGGCGCATAGATGTCGCCGTCGGGCATTGCCGTCCACGGCAGCTTCGGATCGAACGCGCGGGTGTATTCCGGCGGCAGGGTCGCTTTGGCGCTGCCGAGCCGGCGCACCAGCGGGGTGTTGCCGTCGTCGCCGTTGGGGTCGTCCCACTGCGTCACGAAGTTGTCCTGCACGCGCACGATCGCCAGGCCGTCGAAGTAATGCTCATGCGCCAGCGTGCGAATGTTCGCCACGTGCAGCGGCGTGAAATCCGGCGCCAGCTCGATCAACACCCGGCCTTGCGGCAACTGCATCTGCAGCAGGTTCTGCGGGTCCGGCCGGCGCCATTCCGCGGCAGTGGATTTCGCCAGCAGCTCCTTCGGCGTCGGCGTGGCTTTCGGTTTGCCGTCGTCGGCGAAGGCCGGCTGCGCGAGCGCGGCGATGGCCAGCACAATGCTGGCGAAGAGATGGCGACGCATACGAATCCCCGGTGGTCGATGGCGGACAACTTAGCAGAGTCATCGCATGAGCCGCCATGTGGTGTCCGACGCTTTCCAGGCGATCCCGACCAGAGCCAGGTGGTGCGCGGGTTGAGTGCTCCGGCCAAAGCCGTTTGCCCGGTTTCAGGGGAGCGACGATCGGCCGTTAAGACCCGATTTTTTTGCATTTTTTTGTTCGTACATCAAGGCATCGGCGCGCGCCACCAGTTCGGCAAACGATTCGTCGCCAGACGCGCTGCTGTTCGCTTCGCCGACGCTGAAACTGATCGCATATGGCTTGCCCGATAAATTGATGGCCGCGACAGCATGGTGGATGCGCGCCAACGCAATTTTCGTGCTGGCGACGTCGACCGCGGTGATCACCGCGAATTCATCGCCGCCGACGCGGGCCACGATATCGGCGCCTCGAAAATTCTCGCTAAGGAGCCTTGCCACGTCTTTCACGAACTGCGAGCCCACATCGTGTCCCAGGCTGTCGTTGACGTGCTTCAAACCATCCAGGTCGAAAAACAGCACCGTCAGGGAACTCTGGGCTCTTCGCGCCTCGCGCAGCGCTTGCTCGCCGAGCAGACCGAAACCGCGTTGATTGAGTACGCCGGTAAGCTCGTCGGTAAGCGACATCTCGCGCAGATCGCGCTCCAGTTCGTTGATGCGCCATGCCATCAGCGACACCATCCCAAACAGCGCAACCGAGGTGATAGCCGCGATCAGGGCGGCGGCATAGGGTGCCGAAAGCCAGCCGATCGAAGTCGTGTAGGCGCCACCAAACACCACCAGGAATGGAAGCAGGAGCGCAAAAGGCAGGATAGCCCGGGCGATGCGACTGCCGATTCCCACGCCGACAAGTACGGAAAAGTAACCGTACTCGGCACGGCGCCCCACACAGACGAACGCCAGCATGACCATGCAGAAGAGCGTATGAGGGGATGTGAGCGTTCGAGGTGATTGTCCGAATAGCTTGCCTGCGCCGAAGCAGTATCCCGCGAAGATAACCAGGGTCAGTGCGACTATTCCCATGGTCAACACATCGACGATCGGAGCCAACCTGCTTTTGCGTGCGCGTGCAAACGCCAGCGACAGGCCAAGCAGCGAGAGATACATCGCGCTTTGCAGCGACATGCGGCCGGGCATGTCTGACGTCGGATCTTTCGCGAGCAGGGTATCGATGCCCGTGACTCGGCCAGTCAAATGCTCAAAAAGAGCGGAGCCCGCGACCACGACGAGTAAAACGGCCAGCACACGACTGAATTGCAACTGCCGCCGGCCTCGCTTGTTGCGGGATAGCGCCAGGCTACCGGTTCCCAGAAGCATCCCTGTGGCCGTATTGGCCTTCATCAGGGACCAGCCATTCGGCAGCAGCGCCCCGATATCCCGGAGCAGCCAGCCAAGCAACACGGTTGCTGCAACCAGCGCGACCATGGCGAGGCAGATGGCCTGAACGGACGACAGCCGCTCCAGCAGCCGCAGATCTGGCTGACTCGATGAAAGCTTGATCTGACTGTTGGCCGGCATGGCAATAGGTTGCTGTAGATACGTTGCCTCGGCAAGCGGTATGCCTGAAGTCAGTGGTTTTGCCTCATCAGCGCATGTGGGCATGACACCAAAGTCTGTGCAGGTTTGGAAACCAAAGTATGTGCAGCAGAGAGCTGTTATGTGCGTACTTTGCTTACTGCCTGGAAGCAAAGTATGTACATGGGTAAATAAAAAAACTGGTTAGAAATCTCTA
>Ga0302314_10000206_pt1 | contig 104067 bp, 101 predicted proteins | sample III_Palsa_N2_3_FD_200533 | JGI IMG/M metagenome (GOLD analysis project Ga0302314, IMG submission 200533) | Peat permafrost microbial communities from Stordalen Mire near Abisko, Sweden - III_Palsa_N2_3 | ecosystem: Environmental > Terrestrial > Soil > Palsa > Peat permafrost | place: Sweden... | reverse complement strand
GGGTGGGGGGGGTGGTGGGGGGGGGGGCGGGCCCCCCCCCGGGGGGGGGGGGCAGCGGCCACCCCACCCGTCTCGTGCTTCGCGCGATCCACCCTCCCCATCAAGGGGAGGGAGGTGGGCCTGCGCCAGCGCCATGGCTTCGCCGACGATCAGCAGGGCTGGGCCGCCGAGGCCCTGGACGGCGGGGCCGAGACCGGCAAGGTCGGTGACGATGCGGCGTTCGTCCGGCAGGCTGGCGTTCTCGACCACCAGCGCCGGCGTCGAGGGAGCGCGGCCGGCGGCAATCAGACGGGCGGCGATCTCGCCGGCCTTGGAGAGGCCCATATAGACGACCACGGTCTGACCGGGGTGGGCCAGGGCGGCGAAATCGAGTTCGGGCGTCTCGCCGCCGGCGGCGTGGGCGGTCACGAAAGTGACGGCCTGGGCCGCGCCGCGATGGGTGAGCGGGGCGCCGGCGCTGGCGGCCGCGGCCAGGGCGGCGGTGACGCCGGGGATCACGTCGCAGGTGACACCCGCCGCGCGGCAGGCTTCCAGCTCCTCGCCGCCGCGGCCGAAGACGAAGGGATCGCCGCCCTTCAGGCGCACGACCTCCAACCCCTGGCGGGCGAGAGCAACCAACAGGCGGTCGATGTCGGCTTGAACATAGGAATGGCGCGACTTGCGCTTGGCGACGCTGATGCGGCGCGCGGACGCCGGCGCCAGGGCGAGCACGGCGTCGGAGACCAGCGCGTCATGAACCACGACCTCGGCGCGCGCCAGGGCCTTGACCGCCTTGACGGTCATCAGGTCTGGATCGCCCGGGCCAGCGCCGACCAGCGTCACGTGACCGTCAGCCTGGCGGCGGCCGTCGAGGGCGACGAGACCGATGTTGGTGGGGCGGCTGCGCACGTCCTTGCCTTGGAGCTTTCCTAAACAGGCCCACCTCCCGAGGAGGTCGCCAGCCGGCGAAGGGCCGGACGCCGACTGGCCATTGCAAACTGGTGAGACAAAGGCCATCTCGCAACCCAAGGAGTTCTGCCGGGGGCATCAGGAAATCTAGTGGACGTCAGACGCCGCCTTCCGCCGCTCAACGCCCTGCGCGCCTTCGAGGCCGCCGCGCGGCATCTGAATTTCAGCCGCGCCGCCGACGAGCTGTCGGTGACGCCCGGCGCGGTGTCGCAGCAGATCCAGAACCTCGAGGATTATATCGGCGCGGCGCTCTTCAAGCGCACGCCGCGCGGCCTGTTGCTCACCGACGCGGCCCAGACGGCACTGCCGGCGCTGCGCGAAGCCTTCGACCGCCTGGCCGAAGCCGCCTCCCTGCTCACCGCCGCCGTCGATGGCCGCCGCCTGACCCTCACCGCCCCGCCCTCCTTCGCCGCCAAGTGGCTGGTGCCCCGGCTCGGCCGCTTCGAAGCGGTGCATCCGCAGGTCGACGTCTGGCTCTCGGCCGACATGGACTTGGTGGATTTCGCCGTCGGCGACGTCGACCTGGCGGTGCGCTACGGGGCGGGCCTCTATCCGGGCCTCGAGACCCTGAAGCTGATGCAGGAGACGGTGATCCCGGTGATGAGCCCCGAACTGGCCGCCGCCAATCCGGTGACCGAACCCGACGATCTGGCCCACCATGCGCTGCTGCATGACGGCTCGCCCAGCGCCGACGAGAGCTGTCCCGACTGGACCATGTGGCTGGCGGCGCGCGGCGTCAAAGGCGTGGACGGGACTCGCGGGCCGCGCTTCAACCAGTCGAGCCTGGTGATCGAGGCCGCCGTGGCCGGCCGCGGCGTGGCGCTCGCCAAGCGCACGCTGGCGCAGGACGATCTCGACGCCGGCCGACTGGTGGCGCCGTGGCCGATCAGCACCGACGTCGCTTTCGCCTATTACGTGGTCCATCCCAAGGCCAAAGCGCGCCTGCCTCAGGTCAAGGCCTTCGTCTCGTGGATCACGGCCGAGGCGGCGGCCCACGACCAGGCCATGGCGACGCTGGACAACGGAGCCTGGATCTGACGCGCTGGTCTTAGCCGGCCGCCATCGGTCGCGAGCGGCAAACGGTCGCAACCCCGCATTCGCGCATTGCCGCAACCAACGGCCTCTGGCAACGTTAGCCTGTCGCCTTGGTTAGTTTCGCCAAGAGCGATCCAGTGTAGTCGCCTACCGGGGAATTCCCTGTGTGCGATTACGGCGCCGCCGACGGGGGACGCCGCCAGTCAGCTTAAGTACGCCAGCTTGAGATCGTCACGGGCCGCGCCGAGAGCGCGTGCGACCGGTGCTGTTCTGCACGGCGAGTAAGGCTTTCCAAACCACAGCTTACCAGGCGCGCCGCGATGCGCGCTTTGCGGCGCTGCGCGCCCAACACATCAAGGTGGAGACGAGATGCCCGACACCTATCAAAGCTACGACATCACCCTTTCCGGCGGCGGCAACACACTGGATCTGACGATCACGGTCGACCTGTCTCAGACCGACAAGATCGACACCGTCTGGAGCGACAACTCCGGTCATCCGGTCACCGCCGTCTCGGGAACCTTCAATGGGCTAGCGATCACCGGTCTGATCGCCACCAACGGTTACCTCGGAAACGACAATCTCTACGTAGCCGGCGCACAGCCGCTCGACTACTCGGGCATTTCGTTCACAACCGGCACTGGGGCCAGCAAAGTCGACTACAACCTCTTTTATCACGTCGGTAACGGCGACAACGGCTGGACGCTGGACACCGGCAACGCGGGCAAGCCGTCCCACCTGATCAGCAACGGCACGTTCAGCATCACCACCGTCTGCTTCGTCACCGGCACGCTGATCGAGACCACGCGCGGCCAGATCGCAGTCGAGGATCTGGCGATCGGCGATCTGGCTGTGACGGCCTCCGGCGCAGCTCGGCCGATCACCTGGATCGGCCAGCGCACGATCCGCGCGCCGATGCCGGCCGAGCAGCCCGTGCGAGTAATGGCCGGCGCCTTCGGCGAGGGCCTGCCGCGCCGCGACCTCTTCCTCTCGCCCGGCCATGCGGTCTGTGTGAGCGTGATGGATGAGGTGTTCGCGCCCATCGATCACCTCATCAATGGCGCCACCATCGCTCAGGTCGAAGTTCCCGAGGTCACCTACTGGCACGTCGAGCTCGAGAGCCACGACGTGCTGCTGGCCGAGGGCCTGCCGGCCGAGAGCTACATGGACTGCGGCAACCGCGCCTGGTTCGGCCGCGAGCATGGCCGCCTGCAGGCGGTCGACGCCGAGCGCGACCCGACGGCCAACTACGCCCGACCGTTCGTGGACCGCGGACCGGTGGTGGACGCTATCCGCCAGCGTCTGACGGCGCGGGCCGAATTCCTCGGATGGACGCGCACGGCCGACATGGACCTGCATCTCTTGGTCGATGGCCGGCGGTTCGAGCCGGAGATCGACGGCGATCTGGCCCGCTTCATCTTCCCGGCCGAGGCCAAGACCGCGGCTCTGGTCTCCAAGACCTTCGTGCCTGCCGGCCGCGGCCCGAGCGGTGACCGCCGGACCCTGGGCGTGCGGCTCGACGCCTTGCGGATAAGCGACGGCATGCGCCTCAGCCGTGACGTCCCGCTGCAAAGCCTCGACGGCGTCCATCCCGAGGAGGCCGCCGCCAGACAACCCTGGCGTTGGATCGATGGCCGGCTCGAGCTTCCAGCCGAACTCTGGGCCGGGGCCAACAGCCAGATGTTCCTCACCCTCGCCCACAAACCCCAGGTCGTCTGGGCCTGGGTCGCGCCGCAGTCGGTGACGTCGGTTCGCCGCGCCGCGTGACGTGTCGCAGCAGGCTGTCAGGGCGAATGGGCGCTCGACCGGCGGCGCGACTCTAGCGGCGGGTCGAGCCGGTGGCGCAAGCGCGACGCCACGCCACGGAGCCGTTGGGCTCAGCTTGCTGTATCAAAGGGCCGGTTGATTTAGCGCGGCGATCGAGGCGCCGCGTCGTTCAGCTTCGAGGTGGGGAAGTCCATGCCGACGACAGAACAAATGAATATCGAGTTCACCGGGACGAGCGCTGTCGGGGGGCAAACGGTAACCCTGAACGCGACGCTCACCTACGACGTCGCGACGCAGACCAGCGGCGGCTTTACCGGTCACCTGATCACCGCGATCAGCGGAACCCTGGTCGAGGGGACTTCGACCGAATCCATCTCCTCGTTGATGCTGACGGGCGCGAGCGGCTACGAAAACAACGACAACCTATTCTCGCCGACCGGTCAGCACTTCGATAGCGACGGCGTTTCGTTCATCGCCAACGGCGACCAGATCAATCTCTACGACAACGGCACGCCGCCGAGCGTCTCGTACGCCCTGACCGATTCCGCCGGCACGGCGATCGTGGATACCGGCAGCCTGGTCATCAAGCCGGTCTGCTTTGTCACAGGCACGCGGATCAAGACGACGCGCGGCGAGGTCGGCGTCGAAGACTTGGCAGTCGGCGATGTCGCTCTGACCGCCTCGGGCGAGGCGCGGCCGATCACCTGGATCGGCAGCCGCGCCATCCAGCGGCCGGTTCGCGCGCATTGGCCAATCCGGGTGGCGGCCAGCGCCTTCGGCGAGGGCTTGCCGGCAAGAGACCTGCTGCTCTCCCCCGGCCACGCGGTGCGCGTAAAGGTGATGGACGAGGTGTTCGTCCCCATTGGCGAGCTGGTCAACGGCGCAACCATCGCGCGCGAGGAAGTCGCCGAGGTCACCTACTGGCATGTGGAGCTCGAAAGCCACGACGTGCTGCTGGCCGAAGGCCTCGGTTGCGAGAGCTATATGGACGCCGGCAATCGCGCCTGGTTCACCGGCGGCGAGGGCGCGCCCGATCCGGAGCGCGCCGCTGCGAGCCTGGCGGCCTACGCCCGGCCATTCGTGGACCGGGGGCCGGTGATCGAGGCGCTGCGTCAGCGCCTGACGGCCCACGCCGAGACCCTCGGCTGGACGCGGAGCCCCAACATTGACCTGCATCTCTTGGTCGATGGAAATCGCGTCGAGCCGGCGGTCGACGGCGACCTGGCCCGGTTCCTGTTTCCAGCCGGGGCCCAGAGCGCCGTCCTGGTCTCGAATACATTCTCGCCGGCCTGGACGGGCCAGAGCCAGGACCAGCGCGAACTCGGCGTGATGGTTAGGACCCTCGCCATCTCCGACGGCCTGCGGGTGGATCGCCGGATTACCCCAGACCATCCGGCCCTCGGCGAAGGCTTCCACAAGCTCGAGCACAAGGACGATGAGCCACGCCGCTGGACCGACGGCCGGGCCCCGCTCCCCGCCAGCCTGTGGGACGGCTGCAAGGGCCAGGTCATCCTCACCCTGACCTTCAAACCCGGCGGCTGGACCTGGACAGCGCCGCGGCGCGCCCGCAAGGGCAAGGTCGTCCCCATGCGCGTCGCCTGAGGTTCTTGCCTTCGCGCACTTTTCCCCTATGTTCGCGCGCCTCGCGACGGGCCCCTCGGGACCGGTCGGCGTGCGGGTGATTAGCTCAGTTGGTAGAGCAGCTGACTCTTAATCAGCGGGTCGCAGGTTCGAACCCTGCATCACCCACCATTTTGCTTCGCTAGAGCGCCTGTCTCGATGGCAGGCAGGTGCTTACCCTGGGGCTTGGTCTGGCCGCTGATTGGCGATCGCCGCCTTGAGGCAAGCCAGACATAGGCAATCCACCTCCGCCACAGGCGTCAATCGCGGCAGTCCCTCGCACCAGCACCAGCACCCGCCCTGCGCCGAGCCGCAGCTGAACGCGGCGCCGCAACCGGGGCAGGCCTTTTTGTGGACGGCTTCAAACGTCATGGGCGCCTCCGCCGTTGCGCCCGCCCCGCAGCTTGGCCGGCCGCAGCCCGTGCAAACTGTTCCCCAACATCATCGGATGCGAGCGAACGAGGTCGATCGTAACCGCCCGCTCGCTCGCCCGGCCGCCTGCGATCAACTGCTGCCGCAGCACCCCTGGCAAGACGCCGCTGGCGAGCGGCGGGGTGACGAGCGCGCCGTCAATCTCCACGAACAGGGAGTTGCGCGAGGCCTCGGTCAGCTCGCCGCGCCGATTGAGGAACAGAACCTCATCCGCGCCGCGCGCAACGGCCGCCTCGAACGCCCGCTCGTAGACGTCGCGGCGGGTCGTCTTGTGGCGCAGGAAGGGGTCGCCGGGGTCAAGCCGGTCGCTCGCCAAGTCGACCTTCAGCACGCCACTCAAACTCACGACAGCCCCGTGGGTGATTTCCAGAGTCCCGGGCCGGGCCAGCTCCAGGCGCACCCTTTGATCGGTCGTGTTCGGACTCCAGGTTGCGGCGAGGTCGTGCAACGCGTGCTGCGCCCTCGCCCGATCGAAAGCGAACCCGAGTTGGAGGGCGGAAGCGGCCATCCGGCCCAGATGCAGATCGAGCCTGACGAAGCCCGCCTGATTCGACCACCTGAACGTCTCGATCAGACCATAGTCCTGGGCGAGATCGGTGAGCACTTGGGCCTTGAGGCGCGCCTCGTCATATTCAGCGTCCGGATCAGAATCGGCGACTATGCCGCCGCCGACGCCATATCGCCCCTCACCATCAGCTGTGAGGACGGCGGTGCGGATGGCGACATTGAAGGCCATATCGCCGGTCGGTGAGATCGCCCCCAGAGCTCCAGTGTAGAAACCGCGGGGCGAGGCCTCCAGCGAGGCGATGATCTCGCCGGCCCGGATCTTCGGCGCCCCGACAATCGATCCGCACGGAAACAGCCCGGCAATGCGCTCGCGCAGGCTGACGCCTGCCTTCAGCCGGCTGGTGATCGTCGAGGTCAGGGCGTGGAAGCTTGGATAGGTCTCGACCGTGAAAAGTTCGGGGACGTGCACCGTGCCGGGCGTCGAGATCCGCGCCAGGTCGTTGCGCAGCAAGTCGACGATCATGAGGTTCTCGGCCCGCTGCTTGGGGTCGGCGACCAGGGCGTCACGGGCAAGTTGGTCGGCGACTGGGTCCAGCTCGCGAGCGCACGTGCCCTTCATCGGACGCACCGTGGCGCAACCGTCCGCCACCCGAAACCAGAGTTCAGGCGAAACGGACAGGATCGTCTTGTCGCCCAGCGCCGCCACGCCGCCGTATGCAACCGGCTGCCTGGACCGCAGGGCGGCGTAGAGGCTGAGCGGGTCACCCGCGTAGTGGAAGCGCAGCGGGAAGGTTAGGTTGACTTGATAGACATCGCCGGCGCCGATCAGGTGAAGCACCTGCCGGACCTTGGCCACATGGGCCGCGCGGTCATTGCCGAGCCGCACCTTGGCGATCGGCAGTGGCGGCCCCAGGCTTGCGAAGGCGGCGTCCAAGGCATCTGCGGCGATCTCCGTCGGCGGCGTGAAAAGCCCCACCCACAGTAGCGGCGCTTCGCGGCGTTCCGGCATCTGCGGCGCGAGCTTCGGCTCCAGGGCGTAGCCGAGCTCATAGGAAAACAGCCCGGCGGCGTGGAGCCCATCCGCCAGGCCCTGCTCGATCTGGCGGAACGCCGCTTCGACGCCGCAAGCGTCGTCACACCGAATGACCGCACGGGGATCGGCGAAGAGCCGTCCCGGCGCTCCCGCGGCCAGCCTGTCTTCGAGCAGCACGTAGGGCGATTTCAGCGCGCCGAAGGTAAACTCCGCCAATCAAACGCCCCTCGCCAATCGGACACGTAAGCACGCACGGCGCTCAGAGAACGCTCCGACCCCCGTCGATCACCAAGTTCTGCCCGGTCATGTAACGAGACGCGTCCGAGCACAGGAACTGCACGGCGCAGCGATATTCGTCGCGTTCCGCCATCCGGCCGAGCGGGATCAGGTCGGTCAGGCGCGCCACGAAGTCGTCGGGCTGACCATTGTAGACGCCGCCCGGCGAGATGGCGTTGGTCCGCACGCCGTCAGCCGCCCAGTAGCCGGCCAGATAGCGCGTCAGACCGATGAGGCCGGTCTTGATCACCGAATAGGTCACCGGCTTGACCGGCTGCCGGTCCTTCGGGAGGCCATCCTTGCGGTAGAGCCGCTGATCCGGCGCGAAGACCGAAAGGTCCGAGGCGACGTTGAGGATCACGCCGCGGTGGCGCGCCGCCATTCCGGTTCCAAACACCTTGGCGCAGAGAAACGCGCCGGTCAGGCCGACGCCTAGTTCGACGTCCCACTGGGTGCGGGAGAACTGTTCCAGACGCGAGCGTTCGAGGACATCAGACCCGGCCTCGACCTTCGGATCGATGGCGGCGTTGTTAACCAGGATGTCGACCGGACCGAGCCTGGCCTCGATGCTCGCGTTCTCGCCGAGGATGGATTCTTCGGAGGTGACATCCAGCCGCGACTCCAGGATCCTTTCCGAACCGTAAGTGTCGCGGAGCGCGCCGGCGACGCGCTCCAGTGCGGTGGGGTCGATGTCGGCTAGAACGACCTTGGCCCCGATGTCCAGCAAGGCCTTGGCGTGCTCGACGCCCATGAGCCCGGCCCCGCCGGTGATCAGCGCCACCCGGCCGTCGACGCGAAATCGACCTCCCATCTCGTCAGCGGACATGGTCACACCCTCACGATCTGATCTGGCCGCCGTCCGCGACCCAGAGCGCCCCGGTGACGAACGACGATCGCGGCGAGGCGAGGAAGGCGACGACGTCGGAGATTTCCTGCGCATCCGCGAACCGGCCGAGCGCCACTTCTCGCTTCAGGAAGGTCTCGATCGCTTGGGGATTTTCCCGCCGCCGCTCAGCCCAGCGACCGTCGGGGGTCAGCACGTTACCGGGGGCCAGGGCGTTGATCCGCACGCCAGCCTCGGCCAGCGGCCGGACCATGCCGCGGACGTAGGCGTTGAGCGCCGCCTTGGCGGCGTCGTAGGTGACCGGCGCGCCCAGGCGCTCGATGCCGCAGATCGACGAGATACAGACGATCGCGGCGCCGTTCGCGAGAACGGGACGCGAGGCCTCGATCATATTGGTGGTCGCGAAGAAGTTGAGATCGAAGACGCGGCGCCACTCCGCCGGAGTTTCCGAGCCGGGCGGGACAGACGCGCCGCTGCCGACGTTGCAGACGAGGACGTCGATCTTGCCGTGACGCTGGACGACCTCGTCGACCACGCGCCGGCAAGTGTCAGGATCAGTCACATCGGCGGGGTGGGCGCTCGACCGCGGGCCGATCTCGAGGGCGGCCTTGGAAAGCGTGGCGGCGTCGCGGGCGATGAGGGCGGTGCGGCACCCTTCGGCGGCCAAAGTCGTGGCGATCGTGCGGCCAATGCCCCGGCTCGCGCCGGTCACCACAGCCACCTTGCCCTCGAGGCCGAGATCCATGTCAGGCCGCCGCCTGGATCCAGGCCCGCACCTGATCGCGATAGCGGGTGAGCGCGCCGGCATGGTCGCCGTCGGCGGCGCGGGCGGTCTGCAGGATCACGTCGCCGCGGTAGCCGGTCTGGGTCAGCAGACGGAAGACCAGCGGCAGGTCGGCGTCGCCCTGGCCCAAGGGAACGGTCGTGCCGCCGCGCACCCGGTCCTTGACGTGGACGTTGTCGATCCTGGCCGCGTAAGCGGCGAACTCGGCGGCGGGGTCGTGCCCCAGACTGGCGCTATTGCCGATGTCGTAGTTGATCCCAAACCGATCGGCCGGATAGGCGGCGATGAATTGGGCCAGATCCGCCGGCGCAAAATCGGACTCGAAGATGATCTTCGGGCTCGCCGTTCCCCAATCCTCAACCAGCGACGACAGCCCGTTGTGGAGTCGCCGCGCCTGGTCCGGGGTCTCGATGCCGCCATTGTCGACCAGAGGCAGGACCACGTACCGCATGCCCAGCGCAGCGGACGCCGCCAGAAGTCGCTCGATCATGGCGTAGCGGGCGTCCGCTTCGCCGCCGGTCGCCTTGAAGAACGGCGCCTGCATGAAGCAGTCGGCGGTCAGGGAGCCGACCGTGACGCCGTGGCGCGTCGCGAGCGAGCGGATCTCGGCCCTTCCGCCGCCGGACATCAGCGGATTGTCGGCGATCTCGTCAGCGTCGATCGTCCATTCGATCAGGGGAAATCCATGCTGTTGGGCCTGGGTGAATTCGGACTGCCAGTGCGCAACGGGAAAGGCCTGAATGCGGCCATCGACGAGCGGCGATAACCGCCCCTGCATGAAGCCGATCGCTGGCGTCCATGCGCTCATACCAGCCCCTTCGCGGTCCAGCCGCCGTCGACAAACAGGTCCTGACCGGTGACGTAGGCGGAGGCCACGGAGGCAAGGAAAACGGCGGCGCCGACCACATCGCCCGGTTCGCCCCATCTGCCAAGAATGGTCTGGCGGCGGCGGGCCTCATGCCGTGCGGGATCGGCCCAGCTGGCCTCGGTCATCTCGGTTCGGATGTAGCCGGGGGCCAGGTTGTTGACGCGGATTCCCCGGTCGGCGAGATCGATGGCCAAGGCCCGGGTCAGCATGCGAACGCCGCCCTTGGCGGCGACATAGCCCGGGTTGTCCGGAAACCCCAGCGCGCTGCCGATGCTGGTCACATTGATGATCGACCCACCGCCCGACGCCGCCATGGCCGCGGCGGCGGCGACGCAGTTGGCGTAGGTCGCCCTAAGGTTGACCGCGATCGTCGCATCGAAGTCCTGGAGACTCTGCAAACCGGAGGCGCTCGGCAGGGTGACACCGGCCGTGTTCACCAGGATATCGAGCCTCCCGAAGCTCAGCACCGCGTCGGCGACCACTGAGCCGAAGGCCTCCGGCTCAGTCACGTCGCACGGCTGATAGCGGCTCGCCGCCAAGGCGCCGGTCGCAGGAACGCTCGACCGCCCCACTGCGATCACCGACGCCCCGGCGCGGGCCAGGCCCTCGGCGATCGCTGCGCCAAGCCCGCGGGACGCGCCGGCGACAATCGCGACGCGGCCGGAAAGCGAAAACAGGTCCTCGAGGAAGCTCATCGCCAAGCCCGCAGCGCCGATCGGGGTTTCCGACTCTCGGTGCAAAGCGTTAGCACATGGCGCGGGCAAGAGCGCCGGTCCAGGTTCTGGCGGACAACCTTGCGTGGATTGCCAAAATGCCGGCCAAGTCCGAGCGAACAGGCCGGCCTGGGAGGAGCGACAGTGACTAGCCCAGTGGTGATCGTGACCGGCGCCTTCGGCGCGCTCGGACGGGAGGTTGCGCAAGCCGCCGTGGATGCGGGTTATAAGGTCGCGGCTCTCGATTTCGCGCCGGCCCCCGGTTCGGGCCTAAGCTCCGATATCCTGCCCATCGGCGGGCTGGACCTTGGTGATCCTGCTCAGGCCGACGCCGCCGTGGACAACGCCGCCGGCCGCCTGGGCCGCATTGACGCGCTGTTCAACATTGCCGGGGCCTTCACCTTCGAAAACGTCGCTGACGGTTCCACCGCCTCCTGGGAGCGGATGCATCGACTCAATCTCCTCACCGCGCTCAACACCTCGCGGGCGGCCCTGCCGCACCTGGCCGCCAGTGGCGCGGGGGCGATCGTCAATATCGGGGCGGCCGCAGCTCTGAAGGCGGGGGCCGGCATGGGTCCCTATGCCGCGTCCAAGTCCGCCGTCCACCGCCTGACCGAGGCCCTCGCCGATGAATGGAAATGGCGCGGCCTAACGGTAAACGCGGTGTTGCCGTCCACGCTCGATACGGCGGCCAACCGCGCCAGCATGCCGGACGCCGATTTCACCAAATGGGTGACGCCGCGCGACCTGGCGGCGGTGATGTTGTTCCTAGCCAGTCCGGCGGCGCGGGTCGTGACCGGCGCCTTGATCCCGGTGATGGGCGGAGTCTGACCGCTTGCCGTCAACGCAGGCGTGATTGCGCCGTCGGCGCCAGCCGCAGCACCTCGGTCTTGCGCATGAACGCCGGCAGCAAGGATGCTGGGGCGGCGTCGCGCCAACCGCTCTGAGACTCGACACGAGCCGCGGACGCGCGTTGCGCGCCCTGGTCTTCGAAGCGACCGAACCAGACATGGACGTGATCTGCTGAGCGGATCGGTAGAGCCGGAAAGGTATTTGGACCGCCCTCGGTCACGAACGCCCCAACCACCCTCGCGCCCGCCGCCTCGATACGCGGCCGCAGGCTGGTCTCGAAAAAGTCGCTGTAGCTGACCACGAGTTCGGGTGTCAGGTAGCGGATGGAGGCGGTGATGAGTCCGGCCGGACCCCCACGCCGGTCCGTCGGCAGTTCGAATTCCCTGATCGGCGCCGAGGGTCGGAGCAGGAGCACATTGTCCGCCTCCAGGACGGTCGCGCTGGCTGTTGCACGGGCGGTCCGCCACGCATCGCCGCTGTAGAACTTCGCCAGCGACCGGACGCGCTCAGGCATGCTTTCGAAGCCCCTCAACCAGACGAAGCGGTCGGCGTCGTCGAGGTCGCGGAACTGGCCGATGATGCGGACCCCCGCGGCCTCCATCGGGGCCGCGAGATCCCTCTGGAACATGGCGATCACGCCATCGCGTTGGCCGCCTCGCAGCGTGTACTGCCGCAGTTCGACAACCGAACTGCAGGGCTCCGTCCGGTCGGCCGCGGCGACAACAGGGGCGAACCCCAGCCCGAGCGCCGCCAGAGCCACGTCCCTGCGAGAGACAGTTGGCCTGGGGTTCGCCGCGACGTTCACGAGGCTGGAGACGGGACTTGTTGCTGTTCCGCCAGCCAAGCTTTGCGAATGTGGTCCGAAGTTTCATCCTGTTTCCAGCCCGGCGGCCCGAAAACCACGCCCAGCGCCTCGCCCGGTGAGCGCACGCTCCCCAGGTCGCGGACGATGGCCATCCACTCGTGGAAGGCGATCTTGAGTGGGTTGTAGGTGTTGATGTTGTGCACAATGCCGTAGCGCACGGGCTCCTCGTCCTCCTCGCGAACGAAGGTGCCGAACAGGCGATCCCAGATTATCAGGATGCCGGCGTAGTTGCGATCGAGATAACGCGGGTTCGACGCGTGGTGAACACGATGGTGGGACGGTGTGTTGAACATGTATTCAAACCACGGCGGCATCCGACGTATGGTTTCGGTGTGAATCCAAAATTGATAGAATAGATTAAAACTGTGCGCCAGTATCAACATTTCAGGGCGGTAGCCCAAGAGCGCTAAAGGAATCCAAGGCAACCAGGTTGCTGTTATCTCGCCCGTCCAGGTCTGTCGGAAGTTGGTTGAGAGGTTATAATTCTGGGATGAATGATGATTTACGTGTGACGCCCACCAGAACCGGACCTCATGACTCAGACGGTGAAACCAATAGTAAGCAAAATCATCGAGTAATAGGAGCGCCACCCAAGACCACCACGCGGTTTCCGGCATCGTGAACGCACGGAAGCGATAAGCAATAGAATATACCCCAACGACGATGAATGTTGTAATTGCAGTCGTGGCGACGACACCTAGGGTCATACATGTCGCCGCCATGGTATCGCGCCAGTTATAGCGCGCTTTTATTAATTTCAGTTGACTCAAGATTATCTCACCGGTTATGAGTGCTACATATATTACTACAAAATAATCGGTGATTGTAGGCTTGATGTGCATAACCCTGCCCCGAGTTATCTGGCGATCCGTCAAATCGAACGGGTCCGGCCGAAATCTAGCGGGAATTCACCGACCCCCGGCGACAACGCGTGCCGCCAGGCGTCAGATCGTCCAAGACTGGGGGTTCTGAGATGATACGCAGACAATTTCTGGGGGCGGCGGCGCTCGCAATGGGCTCATGTCTCCTCCCCGCCGCCGCGTGGAGCGCAGGGGCGCCCGGCCAAGTCGAAAGCGCTCTGCGCGATTTCGGATCGCTCCCTGGCGCGACCAGCGGCCTGGTCGCTTGCGAATCGGCGGAAGGGCCATGGCGGGCCGGCATTCGCCCAGACGCCGTGCTCTTCGTCGGCAGCGCCGTCAAAACCTTCATTCTCGCCGAATGTCTCAGAGCCGCCGAAGCCGGTCGGCTCAGCGAGAACGACGCTTGGGCCATCGATGACACCGTGCGCTCGCCCAGCAGTCCCGTGTTCCTCGAGCTCTCCGGCGCCACACCGGCCCGCAGCGTGCTCGAGGCGATGATCACCCATAGCGACAACACCGCCACCGATGCGGCGCTGGCGAGGGCGACCCCGGGCCGCGTGCGGGCGTTGATCGCCGAAGCCGGCCTGACGAACACCCGTATCCCGGATTCGACCCGCCGATTGTTTTCCTATCTGGCCGGCGCGCCGGACGGCGTGGACCTGGGGTGGGCGGGGATGGAGAAGATGAAGTCGGGCTGGATGCCTGGGCCGCCGCGTTCACCGATGAATGACCGGCAGGCGATGGTCAGCACCGCCAGCGAAATGGTGCGCTGGTATCAACAATCGCTCGCAGGCCAATATTTCACCAAGCCGGAGACCTTGACCGAATACAGGCGGATCCAGGCCATGGCCGATTCGCTGTCCAAGGTCGCGCCCCCCGACGCCCTGGCCTGGGGCAAGGGCGGAAGCATCGACTGGGAGCGCTTTCATTGCTTCAGCCTTCCAGGCCAGATGATCGTGAACGGACGACGCGCGACCTTCTGCTTCACGATCAACTGGACGGGACCCGACGACGGCATCGGCGCGATGTTCGAAAAATACCGCGCGTCGGTGGCGTCGGTGCTGAAGGCTGTGGCCGCCAACCGAACCGGCTAGCCTGCCCGCTACCCCGCCGGCGGCTTGGTCGGCGCGAAGCGCACGACACCCTGGGGGCCCTGCGAGCGATCGAAGATCGTGTAGTAGTTGTTGAGCAGCGGCAGGCCGAGGTTCGACAGATTGGCCGCGGTGAGCGGCCCGCCGATCTTGAACGCCGCCCGGGCGGCGGCAGGAAAATCGACCTGCCAGTAAGTCTGTGGCGCGACGGTGAGTTCGACGCCCGCACCGTCCACGCCGGCCAGCGTGAACACAATGTCGGGCCATGCGGCGAGGTCGAGCGCGTCGGACGCCACGCTCTGATTAGCCTGGGCGTCCTGAATGGCCTCGGCGAAGGCGGGATTGAGCTGTTTCAGGCCGGCGAGGACGCCCTGATAGACGTCTGGGGCGAGCGCCAGCCGGTCATTGCCGGTGTCGACGACGGCGTTGGAGACGAAGGCCTCGGCGAACTGCGCTTCCAGCGCCGCCGCCGGTGTCGCGGGAAGCGCCCCGACGCGAACCGAGATCAGGCTGACGTTGTAGAAGAGATCATGCAGGATGCCGACGTCGACGAAGTCTCCTTCGTAGAGATCGGTCTGCTCCTCGCCGCCGCCGAGGACAAAGACGCCGTTGTTCAGCGGGTCCGCGGCGATCGCGGCCGGATCGGCCCCGCGCAGGCTCACCGACGATCGGAGCGTATGGAAGGCGAACTTGTTGGCCAGGCCGGCCTGGCTCTGCAGCAGGCTGACGACCGGGGTCACATCGTGCTGGGGAACGGCGTGGGCCTGGACGAGCTTGGTTAGACTAGCAGCCATGTGGCTCAAACTCCCGCCCCCGAACGGCCAGGGATGGGTGGCAGCCGGCGCGCCGGCGCCAGTCAAATATTCGGCGAAGTCGTAGGCCGTGTTCAGGCCGGCGTAGGCGAGACCCAGGACTCCGTTGGCAGTCCCTAAGGCTCCCTGATGGACGACGGCGATGGCGATCGGGGCGCTCTTCAGGACGACCGCACCGCCGAAGCCAAGGTCGGTGGCGACGACCGGGCCGGCCCAGCCGCCGCCGGCGTAGGTGGTCAGTTGGGCAAGGGTGGTGGTGGCCAGGGCCGTATCGCCTGCGCCGTCATAGGTGGCGGCCGCGACGGCGAGCGGACTGCTGCCGGTGTCGAGGAGTAGGTTGGCCGGCACGCCTTTGCCGCCGATCGCGATCTGGGCCGAGTAAATGCCGCCCTGGTGCGTGTTCGTGATCGGGATGCGCAGAGCCGGCGGCGCGCTGTCAGTTGTTGTCATGCGTCTCCCCCTCGAAAAGCCTTGGCCCAGATGAGTTGGCCAGCGTCGGCGCGCCGCTGCGGTCCTTGAGCCCCACGCCCGTGAAACCCAGCCGCCGCGCCTCGGTCAGCAGCCAGGCGATCCGGGCGGCGGCGTCGACCGGATCCAGGCCGCCACCGGCGCGGATGTTGGAGACGCAGTTGCGCTCGGCGTCGCGCCGGCCGCGCCGGGGCGCCCAGGTGATGTAGGCGGAGAGACTGTCGGCGGCCGACAGCCCCGGCCGCTCACCGATCAACACGACAACGGCGCGCGCCCCCAGGCCCTCGCCGATCGGATCGCCGATCGCCACCCGACCCTGAGTGACGACCGCCACAGGCGTGAAGGTCCAGCCCTCAAGCCGCGCGGCCAGGGCGGCGACCACGGCCGGGGCGTGTGCCTCGACCGCCGTCGCCGAGAGGCCGTCGGCGACAACAACGGCGAGATCGAAATCGCCCTTCGCCAATGCCGGCGCGTCCGCCGCCAGCCGGCGTCCTAGATCCGGATTGCGCAGAAAGGCGGTGCGGTCCGGCGCGGCAGTGCGGATGAAGATCGACGGCAAGGCGATCGCCGCGCGCAGGGCCTCGACCGGCAACGCGGCGTGAACGGCGTCGCGGGCGCGGGCGTGGGCCAGTTGGAAGGCCAGCAGCGGCGCGGTCGGCAGGCCGGTCCCGGACCGCCCGAGCGCCACCCGGGCCGGCGTCGCGGCGCGTAGCGCGCTCAGGGGATCGCTCACCAACCGCCTAATAGCCGACGCGCGGCGGCCTCGGTCCGTTCCGGCGGCAGCAGGCGTCCGGCCGCATCGGCGAGCCCGATGCTCTGCAGCCAGGCCTCGAACTCGGGCGCGGGGCGCAGGCCCAGCACCTCGCGCACGTAAAGCGCGTCGTGGAAGCTGGTGCTCTGGTAGTTCAGCATGACGTCGTCAGAGCCCGGCACGCCCATGATGAAGTTGACCCCGGCGACGCCCAGCAAGGTCAGGAGGTCGTCCATGTCGTCCTGATCGGCGGCGGCGTGGTTGGTGTAGCAGACGTCGACGCCCATCGGCAGGCCGAGTAGCTTGCCGCAGAAGTGGTCCTCCAGGGCCGCGCGGGTGATCTCCTTGCCGTCGTAGAGGTATTCCGGACCGATGAAGCCGACCACGGTGTTGACCAGCAGCGGCCGGAACCGGCGGGCGACGGCGTAGGCCCGCGCCTCGAGGGTCTGCTGATCGACGCCGTGGTGGGCCTCGGCCGACAGGGCCGAACCCTGGCCGGTCTCGAAGTACATGACGTTGTCACCAGTCGTGTGGCGGCCGAGCGCGAGGGTGGCGGCGTGGGCCTCCGCCAACAGGGCGAGGTCGATCCCGAAGGCGCGGTTGGCGTCTTCCGTCCCGGCGATCGACTGGAAGGTCAGATCCACCGGCGCGCCCTCGCCGATCAGCTCCAGGGTGCTGGTGACGTGGGCGAGGACGCAGCTCTGGGTGGGGACTTCCAGGCGCTGGCGCAGCTCGTCGATCAGCTGCAACAGCGTGCGCGTTGCTTCGAGATTGTCTGTAGCCGGATTAATGCCGATCACTGCGTCGCCGGAGCCCATCAGCAGGCCATCGGCGATCGAGGCGGCGATGCCGCGCGGATCGTCGGTCGGGTGGTTGGGCTGCAGCCGCACGGAGAGGCGCCCGGACAGGCCCAAGGTGTTGCGAAAGGCGCTGACCACGCGGATCTTTCGCGCCACTGCGATCAGGTCCTGGTTGCGCATCAGCTTGCTGACCGCCGCGGCCATCTCCGGCGTCAGGCCGAACGCGAGGGCACTCAGCGCCGCGCCGTCGGCCGCCAACAGCCACTCGCGGAAGGCCCCGACGGTCAGGTGGGCGACCGGGGCGAAGGCGTCGGCGTCATGGCTGTCGAGGATCAGGCGCGTAATCTCGTCGGCCTCGTAGGGTACGACTGCCTCGTTGAGGAACGCGGTCAGCGGGAGGTCGGCAAGGGCGTAGCGGGCCGCCACCCGCTCCTCGGCGCTTTCGGCCGCTACGCCCGCCAAGCGGTCACCCGAACGGTCAGGCGAAGCGCGCGCCAGCAGTGTCTTGAGGTCTGTGAAGGAGCGGCGAGTCCCGGCGAGATCGCTGACGTACATGGAGACCCCTTCGACACCAAACATCACCACGGATCGGGCCGACGTCGCAATCGCTCGCAAAGCCGGCGTCTCGTCGGCGCCCTACGTGGGCCGTTCCCTTAGGTGAGCGATTGTTCTAGGGGCGGCGGGCCATGGACGACGCGCCCGCCACGCTTCAGAGCGACATCCGGTTTCTCGGCCGCGTGCTGGGCGACGTCATCCGCGCCGAAGACGGCGAAGCGGTGTTCAACCAGATCGAGGCCATCCGCCAGGCCTCGGTGGCCTATCACCGCGACGGCTCGGCCGAAGCCGGGCGGCGACTGGCCGAGCGACTGGGCGGACTTTCGCTCGACGCGACCGTTCGCTTTGCTCACTCCTTCGCCTGCTTCCTGCAGATCACCAACATCGCCGAGGACCGGGCGCAGCGCAGCCTCGGCGGCGAGGCGCGGGTCGATACCCTGGCCGGCGCGCTCCATGCGGCCGAGGCCGAAGGTGTCGATCGGGCCGAGATCTTGCGCCTGCTCGAAGCGGCTTTCGTGGCGCCGGTGATTACCGCTCATCCCAGCGAGGTGCGCCGCAAGAGCGTGCTCGACCGCCAGGCGGCGATCGCCGGGGCCCTGGCAGACTACCTCGGAGCCAACGGCGCCGCGGACCGGGCCCGCGCCGAGCGCGCGCTGGGCCGCGAGATCTCGCTGTTCTGGCGCACGCGCCTGCTGCGCGGAGCGCGCATCGCGGTGAGCGACGAGATCGAGAACGCGGTGTTCTATTTCGAGCGCAGCTTCCTGCCGGCCCTGCCGGCGCTCTACGCCCGCTGGACCGAGATGCTGGGCGCCGCGCCGCCGAGCTTCCTGACTGTCGGCTCCTGGGTCGGCGGCGACCGCGACGGCAATCCCAACGTCACCGCCGAGGTGCTGGGCCGCGCCCTGAGACGCCAGGCGCGCGCGGCGCTCGGGTTCTACCTGGGCCGCATCCACCAGCTGGGCGCCGACCTCTCGATCTCCTCGAACCTGGCCCAGGTCAGCCCGGCGTTGGAAGTCCTGGCGGCGGCGGCGCACGACTCCTCGCCCCACCGGGCCGACGAGCCCTACCGCCGGGCGATCACCGGCGTCTACGCGCGCCTGGCGGCGACCTATGCCGCGCTGGCCGGCGAGGCGCCATCCCGGCCGCCATCGGATACGGCGGAGGCCTACGCCGGGCCGGATGAGCTGCGGGCCGATCTGCAGACTATCCTGGGCTCGCTCGTCGAGCATCACGGGCAAGCTTTCGCTGAGGGTTCACTCCCAGACTTGATCCGGGCCGTAGACGTGTTCGGCTTCCATCTCGCCACGGTCGATCTGCGGCAGAACTCAGCCGTTCACGCCCGCGTGGTCGGCGAGTTACTGGCCAAGGCCGGGGTAACGGCGGACTACGCGGCGCTGGACGAGGACGCCCGCTGCGAGCTGCTGCTGAGCGAGCTCGGCCACGGCCGCCTGTTGTGGTCGCCCTTCGCCGACTACAGCCCCGAGACGCGGAGCGAACACGCCGTTCTCGCCGAGGCGGCGCGGGTGAAGCGGATCTACGGCTCGGCGGCGATCCGCGCCTACATCGTGTCCAACACCACCTCGGTCTCGGACCTCCTGGAGGTCTATGTCCTGCTCAAGGAGGTGGGCCTGTTTACGCCTGGCGGGCGGACCGAGGTCTTCGCTGAACCGCTGTTCGAGACCATCGGCGACCTGCGCGCGGCGCCGCAGACCCTCACGCGCTACTTCGGCTTGCCCCTGATCCGCGACCTCCTGGCCGAGACCGGCCTGCAGGAGGTGATGATCGGCTATTCCGACTCCAACAAGGACGGCAGCTATCTGACCTCGACCTGGGAATTGCACCGCACCTCCCAGGCCCTGGCCGACACGGCGCGCGAAGCCGGTCTGACCCTGCAGCTCTTCCACGGCCGCGGCGGCGCCGTGGGTCGGGGCGGCGGCTCCAGCTTTGAGGCCCTGCTTGCTCAGCCGCCCGGAGTCGCCAACGGCCGCATCCGCGTCACCGAGCAGGGCGAGGTGGTGGCCAACAAGTACGCCGACCCGGAACTGGCGGCCCGCAGCCTGGAGACCCTGGCGGCCGGGACTCTGCTCGCCTCGCTGCGAGCGGCGACCCCGGCCGAGGCCGAGGACTGGGGCGCGGCGGCCATGGACGACATGGCCCGCGAGGCGATGGCCGCCTATCGCGCCCTGGTCTACGAGACCCCCGGATTCGCTGACTACTTCTTCGCCGCCACGCCGATCAGCGAGATCGCCGACCTGAACATCGGCAGCCGGCCGACCTCGCGCGTCGCCGGCCGCACGATCGCCGACCTTCGGGCCATTCCGTGGGTGTTCTCGTGGTCGCAGTCGCGGGCCATGCTGCCGGGCTGGTACGGTTTCGGCGCCGCGGTCGCGCGCTCGGGAGTCTCGATCCAATCCCTGCGCGAACTGAGCGAGGCCTGGCCGTTCTTCGCCTCGATCCTCGCCAACATGGAGATGGTGTTGGCCAAGGGCGATCTCGCCATCGCCCGGCGCTACGCCGGCCTGGTGGAGAACGGCATCCTGGCCAAGAAGGTGTTCGGCGAGATTCAGGCCGAATGGGACCGCACGGTAGGCGCGCTGCTGGAGATCACCGGCCAGACGCGCTTGCTCGACCGCAACCCGGACCTCGCGGCGGTGATCCGCGCTCGCCTGCCCTATATCGACCCGCTCAACCACCTGCAGATCGAACTGATCCGCCGCCGCCGCTCTGGCGACGACAGCCCACAGGTGCGCGAAGGCATCCATCTGACGCTCAACGGCGTGGCGGCGGGGCTTAGGAACGCGGGTTAGAAGATAAGGTGACCAAGGAATCCGGACAGCGTTTCCGCGTCTCTCGCTCGATGGCGTTTGTGATTGGCGTCGGGCTCTTGGGATTTCTTGTGCTCTGCCTACGGGATTGCGGACCGCAGGCTGGCGGACTTCCGGCAAGCGATCCTTGTCACGATCCTACGGCTGGCCCGCTGGCCTGTAGCGAGCCTGTGCACTCGGTAGCTTGGTTCAAGACGCATCCTGCCGAGATAAAAAGGACGCTATCGAGGTGTGGCCCGTTTGACCCGATAAAACACAGCCTGTCGTGCAGGAACGCTTCGATGGCGAACGATGAACTGTACTATCCGCAGATGAGATTCGGAAATGTCCAATAGAAACACGTCCGGACAGTAGCAGCGAGCAGGAGTAGATAGCCCCTGCCTACCGCAGCGGCACCTCCAGATAGCAACCGAACTCGCTGACGAAATTGACCGCGATGCAGCAATGCACGCGACCCTGCTTGTCGTTGAAGCTGGCGCGCTCGGCGATGGGAAACACCGGCTGATGCCAGACGCCCGGATCGATGTGCAGGCCGAACGAGCCGTCACAATAAAAGGCGACGAAATCGTCTGGCGTGATGTCGTCGCCCGGCTTGGCCAGCAAGGCGACAAAGGCGGCCCCATCGCACGGCGAGAAAATCTGCCCGCCATCCGGGTGATAGTTCGCCTCATGGGTGAAGATGCGCGTGGTGTCGGCGGGCGCGCGGGTCTCCGACGCGGTGGCAGGATCGGCGAACCAGCCGGTGACATAGCTGCGCCCGACGGCGTGGTTGACGGCGTGCTGAACCTCGCCGCGCCGGACCATCTCGAAACGATCCTCGACGACGCCACCCTCATTGCCGGTGCCAGGAACCACCGGACGCCAGCCCGGCTGAGGCCAGGTGACGATGGTGACCTGACCGGCGGCAAAGTCGGGCACTATGTGGCCGTAGCCGCGCAGAGTGTCGGCATCGGCGAGCACCAGCGGCGCCCGATGCACGCGCACCGCGCCGCTGGCGATCGAGGGCGGCGCCTCGAGGTCGATTTCGGCGAAGTTCGAAAGCATGGCGCCATCCTTCGCGCGGGCCAGTGGATCGCGGACTAGAGGGCCCGCTCCGGATGCGCCCGATCGTCGGCGCGGCGCAGGGGGTGGCCCCAGAAACGCCAGATCGACCAGAAGGCCCCGGCGACGCAGGCGACGTTGATCACGAGCTCGAGCTGCATGCCGGTGTCGCGGAGCAGCAGGGCGTAAAGTCCGTGGTGCAGATTGAACGAGATGTCGATGAGGGCGAGGAAACCCAGCGCGCCGCTGCCGATCAGGCCGAAGAGGACGGCCTTGGCGTCGCGGCCGATCAGATAGAAGGCGGCCAGCGAGGCGGCGACGGCGACCAGCAGGTCGGCGAGGGGAAAGGCGGATTCGAAGCCCATGTAGACCAAGGCGAACGGGTCGTGGCCCGGCTTATCCGGGTGCAGCACCGATTCCGGCAGGGTCAGGTTGCTGTGATAAAACGCCACCCAGTAGGCGCAAACCAGCACCGCCCCGCAGACAGCCAACAGCGCCGCATGAACCTTGTCAGTGCGCGAGAGCCGGTAACCCACCTCAGAACTCCAGCCCGCGAACCACCGCCATGCGCGCGAGCATGACCGTCAGGATCGGCGCGAACCCCCAGACGACGCCGATGAAGGCCGCCTTGTCGATCGGGCGCTCAATGCCGAACAGGGGCTTGTCCGACCATGACCAGGCCCGCCACCAGTAGCCGTTGAGGCCTTCCACGAGGATGCCGACCACGGCGCCGACCATGAACAGCACCGGCGCGATCGAGACCAGGCTGAGGCGTCCGCCGATGACCCAGCCGACCAGCAGCCCCTGCACTACGCCAAAGGTGATGACGATGTTGAGGAAGGCGAAGGCGAAGGAGCGATAGCGCCCGATCCGCATGACCCTGGCCCCCGCCTCGGTGAAGGCGCCGAGGCCCAGCCCGGCGAACAGGTGGCTGTAGGCGAGAAGTGTGGTCATGGCTCTGAGGTCTTTAGTCTATTCGCGCGGCGCCCGCCCTGACTAGATGCGGCCGCCCACGATTACCGGCTTCGATCCTGCTACGATCGCAGGCCGCTTCGAGACTGTTTCGGCGACGGCGGAGATGAAAATGGATCGTCGCACCCTCATTGGCGGTTTGACCGCCATCGCTTCGGTAAGTCCGCTCTTGGCGCACTCCGGCAATGCGCGATCGGCGCCCAGGGCGCGCAATGTCGTGCTGGTCCATGGGCTGTTCGCCGATGGTTCGTGCTGGTCAGAGGTCATCCCACGACTTCAGGCCGCGGGGCTGAACCCTACGGCCGTGCAAAATCCGCTGACGACCTTGGCGGAAAGTGTCGCGGCCGCGCAGCGCGCGCTGGCGCAACAGGATGGTCCGACGGTGCTGGTGGGGCATTCGTTTTCCGGCATGATCGTCACCGAGGCGGGCGTCGACCCCAAGGTGACGGCCCTGGTCTATGTAGCGGCGCGCGCGCCCGACGCAGGCGAGGACTATACGGCGTTGGCGCAACGGTACCCCACACCGCCGGCGTCGGCCGGCATCGTCTGGTACGGAGACTGGGGGCAGCTCAGCGAGGCGGCCTTTCTTCGCGATTTCGCCGGAGACCTGCCGCCGGCGAAGGCGCGAGCCCTCTACGCCGTTCAGCAGCCCTTCGAACGCAGGCTGCTGGCCGGCAGGACCACGCAAGCCGCCTGGCGCTCAAAGCCCAGCTACTACGCGGTGTCGACGGACGATCGAACGATCAATCCCGAGCTGGAGCGGTTCATGGCCAGGCGCATGGGCGCGACAACCATCGAGGTCAAGGCAAGCCATCTGTCGCTGATTTCTCAGCCCGACATTATCACGAAGTTGATCCTGCAGGCCGCCGGACACGCCTAGGGGCGCCGTCCCGTTAGCCTGTTTTGACCGGCGGCCTAGCTGACCAGACCAACGGCGCGAGCCGCCGCCGGACGCCTTGCCGAATCCCGTTCGGTGCGCACATCGACCTCGACATCCATGCCCAGATAGGCGCCTGGCGCGCCGGCCCAGGTTCCGTGCAAGGGCAGAGCCTGGCGCGGGTCGCCGGCGATGGCCACGCGCACAAGATCGGCATTGCCGACGATGCCATTGGTCGGATCGAACTCCACCCAACCGCAGGCTGGCAGGTAGACCCTCACCCAGGCGTGGGTATGGCCGCCGCCGATTCGGCCACGACTGGAGGGCGTGAACGACGGACTGTAGACGTATCCGGACACGAACTGCGCGGCGAACCCGAGGCTGCGGCAGGCATCCATCATCAGCACCGCGAAATCGCGGCAGCTGCCGCTGCCCAGAGCCAGGGTCTGGGTCGGCGTCTGCGTACCGATCTCCAGCCGGGCGCAATACTTGAAGTCCATGTAGATGGCCTGGGTCATGTTGCTGAGCAGACCCTGCAGGCACGTCCGACCGGACGGCCGCACAAAGCGCCGCGCCCAATGGTCCACCTGACCATCGGGATCGGCATGGCGGCGTTGCATGGATGGCAGCAGATCCGGCAGATCCTCGGGGCTGTAAACGACCGGCATGGCCCCGCGATAAACTTCGATCTCGCCATCGATGTCGGCAAAGGCCGGCAGGGGCGTGTGCTCCAGGCGCGCGCAGCTGTCGAACACCAGCTCGGCCGTGCGTCCGGCGAACCGGGCCACGCCGATGCAATTACCGAACACGTCATGGTTGAAGCGCAGGCTCGTCGGCGTGGGCGTGATCGTCAGCTCATGGGCGAGAAGGCGCTGGTCATAGCTCTCGCTCGGCCGGAACATCATGCGATGTTCGCCCAGCGCCACCGGATTGCGGTATCGATAGCGGGTGAGGTGGCGGATCGAGAGGACCGGCATTTGCAGATGTCTTGGGCCGATTCACCCCGCCCGTCGAAGACCTTGCTCGGTCCGGAAGATCCGCCGGCTGACATTGTGCTGAATCCAGGCGCCACGTCGCGGTTTTTCCTGGTGGGCGATCATGCCGGCAGGGCTGTCCCGGCGCGCCTGGGCGATATGGGGCTGACGCCCGACATGTGGGACCGGCACATTGCCTGGGACATTGGCGTCGCCGCTCTAGGTGAGCGGCTTTCGCGGAGCCTGGACGCCACCTTCGTCCGCCAGACCTATTCGCGCCTGGTGATCGACTGCAATCGCTGGGCGGACGCGGCCGACTCCATTCCGGCGGTCAGCGATGGGGTCGCTATCCCTGCCAACCGCGACCTGTTGGAAGGCGAACGCGCCCAACGCCGCGCCGAAGTGCTCCAGCCTTATCATGAGCGCATCTCAGCGCTGCTGGAGGCGCGCCGACGGAAGGGCCAGGCGACCTTGTTCGTGTCGCTGCACAGCTTCACGCCGATCATGCAGGGGTCCAGACGGCCGTGGCGCTATGGCGTTCTGCACCGCGCCGATTCCGCCCTGTCGAGGCATATGCTGGCCGCCCTGAGGCGGGAGATGGGTGAGGAGGCCGGGGACAACCAGCCCTACGCCATGGACGGAAGGGACGCGACCGTCCCCCAGCACGCCGACCCGCGCGGCCTGGACTATCTGGAACTCGAAGTCAGGCAGGACCTCATCGCCGACGATGACGGCAATCAGGCCGCGGCGGCTCTGATCGAGCGCCTGCTGCGCGCGTTTTGAGCACCGCCGGCCGCTAGCTGACGGCCGCCAGCGCCTCTTCCGCGGCGCGGACGCCGCTCTCCCAGGCGCCGTGGGCGGTGGAGAAGAAGGTCAGGTGGGTCGCCTCGCCGGCGAAGAACAGCCGGCCGTCGACCGGCGCAGCCAGGCGGGCGCGATCGTCGCGTCGGCCCGGCAAGGCATGGGAATAGGCGCCGAGCGCCCAGGGGTCGGCCTTCCAGGCGCTTTCGGCCAGGGGCGAGAGGGTGCGGCCGAGCTCGGCGCCAAGGAGCGCGGTCAGCTGGTCGATGGCGAAGGCGGTCAGGGCGCCCGGCCCCTCTCCTTCCAGCCGCGCGGCGATGCGGCCGCCGAAATAGGCCTCGACATAGGGTCGGCCGAACGGCCGCACGAAGAAGCTCGCCGTCGCCTCGGTGTCGGTGCGGCCGAAGCAATGGCCTTCCACAGGGAACAGGTCGGGGCGACCCAGGGCCAGGAAGGCCTTGTCAGCGAGGCCGAGCGGCAGACCAGCGGCTGCCTCGGCCTTGTCCGGCAAGCCAGGGGAGAAACGCAGTCTCCCTTCGGCGAGATGTGGCGTCGGAACCGCGACGATCACGGCCCGGGCGGTCAGGGTCCCCTTGGCCGTGACGAGCCGGACCGGGGCGGCGCCATGGTCGATCGCCGACACCGGGCAGTCGAGCACCGGGGCCAGCGGCCCGGCGGCGGCGATGATGCCGGCCCCGTAGCCCTCGCGCACCCGCCAGTTCACGCCGCCGTCGTCGTAGGCGTCGTAGTCGAGGATCGAGACCTCATCCCATTCCGCGCCGTTGTACCAGCCGCTGGCCGCGTTCAGCAGGCCGTTCCAGCGTCCTCCCGCCTCGAGCAAGTCGGAGGCCGGCCCGTCGATCCCGGCCGCCGCCCGCGCCTCGAGGCGCGCGTCGAGGGCCGCGAAGGCCTGGCCGAAGGCCTGCGCATCGGCCTCCGAGATCCCGATCCGGTCGCTCCGGCGCTGCCAATAGGTCGGCGCCTGGTCGACGGTGAGGCCAGCGGTCTCGATCAGCGGGGCGAGCACGTTGCGCGTCGCCGTGTGCAGCCACTCACAGCCCAGATCGACCGGCAGGCCGGGCTGGGGCTCGAGCGTCCACGACCGGCCGCCAATGCGGCCACGCGCCTCCAGCAGGACCGTCTCCAGCGGCTCGCCGCGAAGCCGAGCCGCCGCCGCCAGTCCGGCCGCGCCGGCGCCAACGATGGCGATGTCGTAGAAGTCCCCCATGCAGCAAGGCTTTAGCCGATATAGGTTGCGCGAAGCGAGGAGGACCCATGGGCAAGGTGGTGCTGGTTACGGGCGCGGGCGGCGGCATCGGCCGGGCCGTGGCCCTGGCCTTTCTGGCGGCGGGCGACGCCGTGGCGCTGGCCGGCCGGCGCGGCGAGGCGCTCGAGGAAACCGGCGCATTGGCTGGCCACGGTGCGCATTTCCTGGTCGCCCCGACCGACGTCGCCGAGCCAGATCAGGTCGCCCGGCTGTTCGCGGCCACGGCCGAGCAGTTCGGCCGGCTGGACGTCCTCTTCAACAACGCCGGCCGCAGCGCGCCACCTGTGCCGTTCGAGGACGTGCCCCTGGAAACCTGGGAGGCGGTGGTGCGGGTGAATCTGACCGGCGCCTTCCTCTGCGCCCAGCATGCCTTTCGCCTGATGAAGACACAGGACCCGCGCGGCGGGCGGATCATCAACAACGGCTCGATCTCGGCCCACTCGCCGCGCCCGCGCTCGGCGGCCTATACGGCCACCAAACACGCCGTGACCGGCCTCACCCGCTCGCTGTCGCTGGACGGGCGCGAGTTCGACATCGCCTGCGGCCAGATCGACATCGGCAACGCCGCCACGCCGATGACGGCGGCGATGGCGAAGGGCGTTCCTCAACCAGACGGACGGATCGCACCCGAACCGGTGATGGACGTGAAAGCCGTGGCCGACGCGGTGCTGATGATGGCTTCGCTGCCGCTAGATGCCAACGTGCAGTTCATGACCGTGATGGCCACCAAGATGCCGTTCGTGGGGAGGGGTTAGACCACCCCAGCGACGATGAGGCTGCGGGCGGTGTCGAGGATCGACTCTTCGCTGGGCCGCGGGCGCCAGCCGAGCAGGGACTGCGCCTTCTGCGAACTGAACTCGCGTCGGCGGCCGAGGCCGCCGACGACGCCGGCGATATCCTTGTCGAAGAGGCCCATCAGCCGCAGCAGAAAGTCGGGCGCCGCGCGGGTCGGCACCTTGGCGGCCTCGGCCCCCAGCTTGGCCTTGAGGACGCGGGCGATGTCGATCATCCACGCCCACTCGCCGGCGGCCACGAATCGCTCACCGGCCGCCGCATTGCTGGTCATGGCGCGGATGTGCAGGTCAGCGACATCGCGCACATCGACGAGGTCGAAGCCGAGGCGCGGCACGCCAGGGATCTTGCCGCCCATCAGCCGATCGATGACCTGGATGGAGTCGGAATAATCCTTGCCGAGCACGGGCCCGATGACCAGGGCCGGCAGCACCGTGGCCAGCTGGGTCGTCCCGCCGGCCTTTTCGATGATGTCCCAGGCGGCGCGCTCGGCCAGGGTTTTGGAGCGGGCATAGGCGCTGACCTTGGGATCGTCGCCGTCGGTCCAGACGGTCTCGTCGAAGACACCGTCCGCGCCGTCGAAGCCACCGCCGATGGAAGCCACCGAGGAGGTCATAACCACCCGTCGGACGCCGGCGCGGACCGCGGCGCTGACAACCCGCACCGCCCCTTCGCGGGCCGGGACGATCAGCTCATTGGGATCCTTTGGCTCGGCGGCCGAAACCGGGGAGGCCACGTGCAGCACATACTCGCAGCCGGCGACCGCCTCGTCCCAGCCCGCGTCCGACGTGAGGTTCGCCGCGAACACACTGAGATTGGCCGTGTCGGTGACACCGCCGATGGCGGCGCGCACCTCCGCCTCCCGCTTCAGGTCGCGCACCGTGGTCCGCACCGTGTAGCCGCGGCGCAGCAGCTCGATGACGCACCAGCCGCCGATGAAACCCGAACCACCGGTCACGAGAACCGTTTCCCCAGCCATTGCGGCCTCCCAAAATGTATCTGAACGATGTTTAGTTGAGAGTTTCCCACGCGGCAAGCCGAGCCGTGACCGCGCTTGACTTCACGGCGCCCGGTCCGGACAATTCAAGCGATCGGCCGGCGCGGCCGGCATTCAGGGAACCTCGATCTGTGAAGGCCCGCCTACTCCTGGCGCTATTCTTCGTTTCGCTGGCGTTCAACGCCTCGCGGATCGCGGGACCGTTCGACTGGCGCCTGCCGCTTGCGGCGCTGGCCGCCTGGTGGACGGCCGACCTGCTCTCCGGCGTCGTGCACATGTGGATGGACTATCGGCCGTGCGTCGCCGGTATGGGTCTCAAGGAGCTCTATTTCTGGGAGGGCCCGCGCGAGACCCCCGAGTTCATGGCCCGCCAGACCGAGGTCTATGCGCGCATCAACACCTTCGAGCGCATCTGCTACGACTTTAAGAAACACCACCCCATGCCCGACCTACTCGGCCGGCACGGCGTCTTCCATCTGATGAAAGCGCCGACCTTCTTCATCACCCTGCCGCTCTCGCTAGCGCTGAATGTGGCGGTCCTTGTCTGGCGCCTCCCCAGCTGGGCGATGGTCTTCGCGGTGACGCTGCTGCTCGGCAGTTCACTGACTCAGTATTTCCACGGCACGCTGCACAAGGTCCGCAGCCCCTGGCCAATCCGGCTGATGCGGACGTTCCGCCTGCTGATGACTCCAGCCGCGCACGAGCGCCACCACGACACCCTGCGACGCGATTTCAGCGTCATCAACGGCTGGTCCAACCCGGCTCTCAATCTGCTCGTCGGCGGGTTGAGGCGCGCGGGATTTCTCGACGAAGCCGGACTTGTGCCCGGCTGAACACAGTCCCTAACGAACCTTCGCCGCGGCGTTGACAGGGCCCCCGAGGGCGGCGTACCCGACTGCCATTCCATTTTCGGAGATCGCCCCGAGCCATGATGCCGAACACCCGCCAATACCGCTCGCCGCTCGCGGCGCCGGATGGCGGCGTCGCATCGGCCGCTCGCGAGGAGATCGCCGCCTAGGGTTCCAATCGGAAACTAGCGCTTTTCACCCCTCCCGAGCCTCGCTGAAGCGCTCCGGAGGGGATTTTTATCTCAGCCCCTTCGTCCCGGCGCTTCCGAGGCTCTTGCCCAAGGAAGGCTCCGTCCGTGACGGATACGACCCAAGAAACCATCGTCGTCGCCGAGCGACACGCCGCGCCCTTCGTCACCGAAGCGCGCGAGCTGGCGAGATTGGCAACCCCCCTGGTGCTGACCCAGCTGGCGCAGATGGCGGTGATGACCACCGACGTGCTGCTGCTCGGCCGCTACAGCCGCCAGGCGCTGGCCGCTGCAGCCATCGGCTACACTGTGTTCTATTTCGCCTGGCTGACGGGCGGCGGACCTGCCTTCTCGGTCGCGCCGATCATCGCCCAGATTCGCGGACTCTCGCCCAACAATCGCGGCAGCGTGCGCGCGGCCGTGCGCATGGGCCTGTGGGCCGTCGCCATCGTCTGCGTGCCCATGGCCCCGATCCTGATGAGCACCACGGCGATTCTTACCGCGTTTCACCAGGACCCTGAGCTGGCGGCGAACGCCGGCGCCTTCGTGCGCGTGGTGGCGCTCGGCCTGCCCTTCTCCCTCGGCTATCGGGTGCTGTCGAGCTTCGCGACGGCGGTCGGCAAGCCGCGCGCGGCGATGTGGGTGATGGTCGGAACCATCGCATTCAACGCCCTGGCCGGCTGGATCCTGATCTTCGGCCACTTCGGCGCGCCGCGGCTCGGCATCGTCGGCTCAGGCATGGCGACAGCGCTGTCCAGCCTGTTCAGCTTCGTGGCGATGACGGCCTCGATCCAGGCCGACCGGAAGCTGCGCGACTATCGCGTCTTCCGCCGCTTCCTGCGGCCGGCGACCGACAAGCTGAAGGAGGTCTTCCGCTTGGGGATGCCCATGGCCGCGACGATGATGTTCGAGGCCATGATGTTCAACGTCATGACCCTGGTCATGGGCACGTTCGGCGAGACGCCGCTGGCGGCGCACCAGATCGCCCTCAACTTCGCGTCGGTGACCTTCATGGTCCCACTGGGCCTGGGCATGGCCGCGACCGTGCGCGTCGGCCTGGCGGCGGGGGCCGGCGATCTCGCCGGCGCGCGGCGGGCGGGGATCACGGCCATGGTTATCGGCGTCGCCTTCATCAGCCTGTGCGGCGTGGCTATGGCTCTGGGCGGTCCGCAGATCGCCTCGCTCTACGTCGGCGGACGTGCGGCCCAGGACCTGGCGGTGATCGCCACGGCGGCGGTGTTCCTGAAGGTGGCGGCGGCGTTCCAGGTCTTCGACGCCCTGCAGGTGGTCGCCGCCCAGTCTCTGCGCGGCCTCAAGGACGCGCGGGCCCCGATGTTCATCGCGGCAGCCTCCTATTGGCTGGTCGGCGCGCCCGCCTGCTTCGCCCTGGCGTTCGGCGCGGGCCTGAAGGGGCTCGGCATCTGGATCGGTCTGGCCACCGGCCTCGCCGCGGCGGCGGTGCTGCTGACCGGGCGGTTCCTGCTGCTGACGCACCGACGGCGGAGACAGGGGATGGGAATCACGTAGCGCTGGCGCCTCGCCGGCAGCTTTTCGCGAGCCGTGCTCATGCGAGAGAAAAGGCATCGGCTTCGCCGATTGCCGGCGGGACGCCGGCGCCACGAAGAGCGTCCCTACTCCGCGGCGATGGCCGGGGCGGCGCGGCTGGCGTAGACGAACTCGGGCCCGTCGAGGTCGGTGGTCGGCAGGCTGTTGCGCTCGGCCCAGTAGTCCTGGGTGTGCCGCCACTCCGGTTTGTCACCCGCCATCGGCATCAGGTGCATGGAGCGCATCAGGTAGCCGGGGTTGAAGTTCTCCGCATCCATCCACGGCGCCAGGGCCATGCCCGCGTCTTGCGGCCGCAGGGCGACCGAGACCTTGGCCGCGCCCTTGCGGTCCATGTGCGCCAGCAGGCGGCAGACAAAGTCGGCCATGATGTCGACCCGCAGGGTCCAGCTGGCGCGGAAGTAGCCGAACACCCAGACGAGGTTCGGCACGCCAGTGAACATCATGCCACGATAGGTGACGGTCTTGGCGTAATCGACCGGCTGGCCGTCGACCTCGAAGCGGATATCGCCGAGCACCGAGAGGTTGAAGCCGGTGGCCGTGACGACGATGTCGGCGTCCAGGGTTTCGCCGGATTTGAGCAAGATCCCCGCCTCGGTGAAGCGGTCGATCTCGCCGGTGGCGACGCTGGCCTTGCCTTCCCTGACCTTCCGGAAGAGATCGCCCTCGGGAACGAAAGCGATGCGCTGGCGCCAGGGGCGATACTTCGGCGTAAAGTGCTGGGCGGTGATCTCCGGCCCGACAAACGCCGTGACGCCGGCCAGCAGTTCCTGCTTGACCGCCTCCGGCTCCTCGAACGAGCGGCGGGTAAATTCCTCGCCCATCCTGAGACGCTGGCGGCGCACGATCTCGTGGATCCAGGTCTCGTCAATCTCCAGCCCCCGGAGGGTGTCGGCGAGGTCGTCGACGTTGCGGCCGGGCACGAAATAGGTCGGCGAGCGCTGCAGCATGGTGACGTGCGCGGCGTCGTCGGCGATCGAGGGGATCAGGGTCGCAGCCGTGGCGCCGGAGCCGATCACCACCACCTTCTTGCCCTCGTAGTCGAGATCCTTCGGCCAAGTCTGGGGATGGACGATGCGGCCCTTGAAGCTCTCCATGCCCGGCCACTGCGGGGTGTAGCCTTCCTGGTGTCGGTAGTAGCCCTGGCACATCCACAGGAAGCCGGCGGTGAAGGAGAGCCGCTCGCCGGTGTCGGTGCGCTCGGCCTCGACCGTCCACAGGTCGGTGTCGCTCGACCAGGCGGCGCTCAGGATGCGGTGGCCGTAGCGGATATGCCCGCCGAGATCGTTGTCCTCGATCACCTCGCCCATGTAGGCGAGGATCTCTGCGCCGGTGGCGATCGGCACGCCGGTCCATGGTTTGAAGCGGTAGCCGAAGGTGAAGAGATCGCTATCGGAGCGGATGCCCGGATATTGGTGCGTGCGCCATGTGCCGCCGAAATCGTCGAGCGCGTCAAGGATTACAAAGCTCTTGTCCGGCAGGTTGCGCCGGAGGTGATAGGCCGATCCGATGCCGGAAATGCCGGCGCCGACGATCAGCACATCGAAATGTTTGGTTTCCATGGGCGCGGCTCCGCCTTCCTGCACGCTCCGGCCGTGCGGGCCCGCGTCTTGGATCAACGGTAACTTATCAGCGGTCACTGACAAGGGCTTCCACGCCTGAGAGTCAGAAGAACAGCCGTCCGCCGACGAGGGCCAGGGTCGAGGCGAGGATCGGCCGCAGCACCGAATCCGGGGCCCGGGACGAAAGCAGGCTGCCGATGATGATGCCCGGGATCGACCCGACCAGCAGCGAGGCCAGCAAGGTGAAGTTCACATCGCCCATCAGCCAGTGGCCGAAGCCGGCGATCAGCGTGAGCGGCACCGCGTGGGCGATGTCCGAGCCGACCAGCTTAGATGCGGGCAATGCCGGATAGAGGATCAGTAGGACGGTGACGCCGATCGCCCCCGCCCCTACCGACGAGATCGAAACCAGCACCCCCAACACCGCGCCGAGCAGGATGGTGTAGATCGTGCGGGTCCTGGGCGAGATCTCCGCCGTGCGCCTGGCGAAGAAGTCCAGGATCATCTTGCGGAACAGGATCGCCGTGGCGGTGAGGATCAGGGCGACCCCAAGCACGCTGGTGATCACGCCGTGCGAGCTCTCGGCCTTGGCGTGGAAATGGACCATGGCCAGCAACGTGAGGACCGCGGCCGGCGCGCTGCCGGCAGCCAGGCGCCAGACGATGCCCCAATCCACCGTCCGGCTGGCCCCATGCACGGCCGTGCCGACGGTCTTGGTGGCGCCGGCGTAGAGCAGGTCGGTGCCTACCGCCGTGGCGGGGTGGATGTGGAACAGCAGCACGAGCAACGGTGTCATCAGCGACCCGCCGCCGACGCCGGTGAAGCCCACCAGCATGCCGACAGCGAAGCCGGACAGGGAATAGAGCGGGTTGATGGTGTGCAGGAAATCCATTGTGACCCGATAGGTTTATTCGCGGCAGTTCTAGCTAGGGTTCCTCACGCACGTCGTCAATCTAGGGATGAGGCGCCGCTCGCAAAAGGCGTGCTAGACGAGCTCAATGCCCGGAAGTCAGGATTTCGCCGCCGATCCGCGCAACGAGACCGCATTGGTTTGGCTGAACGGAGACCTCGTCCCGCGGTCCGAGGCCCGCGTGTCGCTGTTCGACGCCGGCTTCGGCATGGGCGACGGGGTTTGGGAGGGCCTGCGCCTGCACAGGGGCCGGTTGTTGTTCCTAGACACCCACCTCGATCGCCTCTTTGCCGGCGCCCGCGCCATCCGCCTCGACCCGGTCTTAAGCCGCGCCGAACTCGTCGCCGCTCTGGAGGCGGTCGTGGCGGCCAACGGCATGAGCGATGGGGCGCACCTGCGCCTGATGGTGACGCGTGGGGTCAAGGCGACGATCAACCAGGACCCGCGCAACGCGCTGGGTCGGCCCACGATCGCCATCACCGCCGAGCATAAGCGCCCGACGGGCGCCCAGCGCGGCCTGGCGCTGGCCACCGTCTCGGTGCGCTGCACGCCGGCCGAGATGTTCGACATGCGGCTCAACTCGCACAGCCGCCTCAACCTGATCACCGCCCTGCTGGAGGCCATCGACCTCGGCGCCGACGAGGCCCTGATGCTCGACCCGCACGGTTGCGTCTCCAGCTGCAACGGCACCAACTTCTTCTTCGTCAGCGGCGGCGAAGTGAAAACCTCGGCCGGCGCTTACTGTTTCAACGGCGTCACCCGCGATCATGTGATCGAACTCTGCCGCCGCAACGGCCTGCCGCTGCGCCTGGGCGACTTTCCACCGGAAGCGGCGCGAGCCGCCGACGAGGCCTTTGTCACCGGGACGCTGGGCGGGATCACGCCGGTGCGCAGCTTGGACGGAACAGCGTTTTCTGCCTGCCCCGGTCCGGTCACCGTGCATCTCACGGCGCTCTACGAGGCGCTCAAGGACGAGGACGCCGCCCGGTGAGCGTCAACATCGCCATGTGGTCGGGGCCACGCAACATCTCCACGGCGATGATGCGGGCCTTCGAGAACCGGCCCGACACGGCGGTGATCGACGAGCCGTTCTACGCCGCCTTTCTCGTCCGCACGGGCCTCGACCACCCGTTGCGCGAAGAGGTCCTGGCGGCGCATGAGGCGGATCCGACTGAGATGATGCACGCCCTCGCCGGCGAGGCGCCGGACGGCGCGGCGATCTTCTACCAGAAGCACATGACCCACCACATGCTGCCGGGGTTCGACGGGACGTGGATGGACTGCTGCCGGCACGCCTTCCTGATCCGCGCGCCCGAGCGTGTCCTCGCCTCCTATGTCCGCAAGCGCGCCGAGGTGAGCGCCGAAGACGTCGGCTTTCGGCGGCAGGGGGAACTCTTCGAGGCGATCACCGAACGGACCGGCGCTCCGCCGCCGGTGATCGACGCCGACGATGTGCTGGCCGACCCGAGAGGCGCGCTCACCGCCCTCTGCGCGGCGCTGGCCATCCCGTTCGACGAAGCCATGCTCGCGTGGCCAGCCGGCCGCCGCGTCAGCGACGGGGCCTGGGCGCCGGCCTGGTATGATGCGGTCGAGCGATCGACCGGATTTGCCCCGCCCCCGCCTTCTCCCGCCCCACTGCCCGGCGCGCTTGCGGCGATCGCCGAGGAGGTCCGACCGATCTACGAAGGTTTGCAGCGCTACCGGATCTTCGGCGTCAGCTCGCCATAGCCGCACTGGCAATCGCGGCCGCATGGACCAGGGCGCTATCGACAATAGGAAAGCCGAGGTCGGCGTTCGCGAACGCGATCGACAGATCGGTGCCGCCGAGCACAACCACCTCCGCGCCCCGCTGCCTATGCAGCTCGAGCGCCGCCTGGTGAAACATGGCGCACTGGTCCGGCGTGGCGAGCCCGGCCGCCGCCAGTGTGACATAGGCGGTATGGATGGCGGCGAGTTGGTCAGACGGCGGCGCGACCACCTCCACCGACGCCAAACCGTAGAGCTTGGAATCCATGACCAGTCGCGTTCCCAGCACGCCAACGCGAGCCACGCCGAGCGCGACAAAGTAGGAGTCCAGCACCGGGATGGCGTTGATCAGCGGCAGCGACGAGATCGCCTCCAGTTCGCCGATGCAGAAATGACCACCCATCGAGGTCACGGCGGCGACTTCGCAGCCGCCGGCGCGGAGGTGGTCGATATGGCCGGCGAATATCGCTGCCTGCTCGGCCACCCGCCCCGCCTCCAGGTTGGCGGCCATCTCACGCAGGTCCGCGTGCGCGATCGTTAGAGAGAGCCGCCGACCGGCCGCGGCATGGGCGCCGATGAGGGCGCGATAGTAGACCTCGGTCGCCGCCGGTCCGATGCCGCCAATCAAGCCAATGTGCATCCTGCCCGCGCGCCTACCGAATTTTCGGCGTCACGCCGGCGATCGGCGGCGGGGTCACCTTCGGCGCGTCCTCCCAACCGCCGCCGAGGGCCTGGAACACGCCCACCTGATCGGAAGCGAGCGCCTGGTCGGAGGCGGCCAAGGCCTGCTCGGCGGCGATCGCCGTAGCCTCGGCCTGTAGCAGATCGAGATAGCTGAACGACCCGTCCTTGAACTGTTTGCGGGCGAGGTCGAAGGCCAGCTCCGCCTGGTCGCGGGCGCGGGCCAGAGCGGCGCGGTGGTCGATCTCGGTGGCGTAGGTCGAGAGCGCCGTCTCGGTCTCCTGGAGCGCGGTGAGTACGGCCCCGTCGAAGGTCGCCAGCTGGCTGGAGGCCTGGGCCCGCGCCTCGTGGATGTGGGCCTGGGCGATCAGGGTGTTGGGGAAGGCCCAGGTGATCAGCGGCGCGACCGACGCCGAGGTCGGACCAACGCCGTAGGCCTCGTTCCTGGAGTTGAACAGGCCCGAGATCGAGTTGGCCGAACTGCCCCAAGAACCGCCCAGCGTGATGGTTGGATAAAGGTCGGCCGTGGCCACGCCGATGCGGTAGGTGGCCGCGGCCAGGTTGCGCTCAGCCTCGCGCACGTCCGGCCGCCGGCGCAGCAGCGCCGCCCCATCGCCCACCGGCAGCGGCTGCTTCAAGGTCGGCGGGGTCTGGCAGGCGCCGATCCCGGCCGGAATCTCGGCCGGCGTCATCCCGACCAGGGCGGCGAGCGCGAAGAGCGCCGCGCGCCGCTGGCCTTCCAGCGGCGGCACGGCCGCGCGCGCCTGTTCGACCAGGACCGCTTGCCGAGCGACGTCGAAATCGCTCAGCGCGCCGGCATTCCGCTGGGCCACGGTGAGGTCGTAGGTCTGCTGGGCGACGTCGAGGTTACGGCGCGCCGTGGCGGCCTGGAGGCCGAAGCCGCAGATCTGGGCGTAGGCGCCGGCGGTCTCGGCGGCGACGGAGACGCGCGTGGCGTCCTCCAGGGCGGCTTCAGCCTCGGCATTGGCCTTCGCCGCCTGAATGGTGCGCTTGATGCGGCCGAAGAGGTCGACCTGATAGGAGGCGACGAAGCCCCCGTTCCAGGCGAAGGCGGCCGGATAATTCAAGGCCACGGCGGTGGGCGAACGCCCCCAGCTGGGGCCGAAGGAGAGATTGGTGGAGGGATAGCGGCCGGCCTTGGCCTCATCGACCTGGGCCTGGGCGTAGGCGAGATTGGCCGCCGCGGCCTCCAGATCAGTGTTCTGGGTCAGCGCTCGTTCGACGAGCCCATCCAGCGTCGGATCGTCGTAGAGCCGCCACCAGTTGGGCGGGAGCGGCGCTGCCGTCGCCGCGCTCGGCTCGGCCGAGACAAAACCGCCCTGGGCGGTCGGCGGCGTCGCGGGCGTCTGGTAGCGCGGGCCGACGACGCAGCCGCCGAGGGCGGCGGCGATGGCGAGCGCGGTCAGCCGCTTCATGCGTGCGGCTCCGCCGTCTGGGGCGTCGGCGGCCTCGGCGGCCGGGGGGCCTTGGGGATGCGCTCGGAGACGATCCTGAACACCACGTAGAACACCGGGGTGAAGATAAGGCCGAAACAGGTCACGCCCAGCATGCCGAAGAGCACGGCGGTGCCGAGCGCGATGCGCATCTCCGAGCCGGCGCCGGACGCGAAGGCCAGCGGCACGACCCCGAAAATGAAGGCGAACGAGGTCATCAGGATCGGCCTAAGACGCGTGCGACCAGCCTCGGCCGCCGCCTCGTGCCGCTCCAGGCCATGCTCCTCCTCGCCCTGGCGGGCGAACTCGACGATCAGGATGGCGTTCTTGGCCGCCAGGCCGATCAGCACGATGAGACCGACCTGGGTCAGGATGTTGTTGTCCAGGCCGCGCAGGTTGACGCCGGTGATCGCCGCCAGCAGGCACATCGGCACGATGAGCAGCACCGCGAACGGCAGGGTGACGCTTTCGTAGAGGGCGGCCAGCATGAGGAAGACGAACAACACCGAGGCGACGAAGATGAACACCGCCGTATTGCCAGCCAGCTTCTGCTGGTAGGCGATCTCGGTCCACTCAAAGCTGTAGCCACGCGGCAGGACCTTGGTCGCCGCCTTCTCGAGGTCGTCCATGGCCTGGCCGCTGGAGAATCCGGGCTTGGCGGCGGCGTTCACCTCGGCGGCCGGATAGAGGTTGTAGCGCAGGGCCCGGTAGGGCTCGGTGACATGGCGCAGGGTCAGCACCGAACCCAGCGGCACCATGGCCCCGGACGCCGAGCGGGTCTTCAGAAGGGCGATCTTGGACTCGTCGGTGCGGAACGGCGCATCAGCCTGCGCAAAGACGTTGAAGGTGCGCCCGAACAGATTGAACTCATTGACAAACGTCGAGCCGAGATAGGTCTGCAGAGTATCGAAGACGGCGCTGTCTTTCACCCCCAGCATCTCGGCCTTGGTGCGGTCGATGTCGGCGAACAGGGCCGGAGTCTTGGTGTTGAAGGTGACGAAGGCGCGGTCGATCGACGGCGCCTTGTTGGCCTCGGCGGCGACGGCGTTGGCCACTTGCTCGAGCTGTTTGGGATCGTTGCTCGACTGGGCCTCGACGATCATCTTGAAGCCGCCGGTGGTGCCGATGCCCCGAACCGGCGGCGGCTCGATGACCCGGATGTCGGCGTCGGTGATCGTCGATACCCGCTTCTCGATGTCGGCGCTGATCTTGCTCAGCGTCAGGCCCTTGGCGACGCGGTCGGCGAACGGGTCGAGGACCACATAGATCTGACCGTTGTTGGATGAGGTGGTGTTGGTGGTCGGCTCGACGCCGGCATAGACCGAGGCCGCCCGCACCCCGGGCGTGTCCAGAAGGCGGCTGGTGACTTCCTTCATCACCCCGTCGGTGCGGGCGAGCGCCGACCCGGGCGGCAGGGTGGCGGCGATCAACAGCAGCCCCTGGTCCTGGTCGGGGATGAAACCCTGGGGCGTGTCCACCAACCGCCAGCCAGTGATCGCCAGAAGAACGGCGTAAACCACGAGGATCGGCACGGTCATGTTGACCAGGCGATGGATCAGCCGCGAATAGCGGTCGCTGATGTCATCGAAGGTCTTGTTGAACAGTTCGCCGAAACGGGCGATCGGCCGCCGGCGCCAGGTCATCTCACCGGCCCCGGCGTGTACATGCGGCTTCATGATCAGCGCCGCCATAGCCGGCGAGAGAGTCAGCGAGACGATCAGCGAGATCAACGTCGCGCTGGCGATGGTGAGCGCGAACTGGCGATAGAACTGCCCCGAGATACCGGTCAGGAAGCCGGTCGGCACGAAGACCGCGCTGAGCACCAGGGCGATGGCGACGAGCGCACCGCCGACCTCATCCATGGTCAGGTGGGCCGCGGCCCTGGGCTCCATGCCCTCGCGCAGGTGGCGCTCGATATTCTCGACGACGACGATGGCGTCATCGACGACGATGCCGATGGCCAGCACCAGACCGAACAGCGACAGGTTGTTGAGCGAGAAACCCAGCCCGGCCATGACCGCGAACGTGCCGACCAGCGAGACCGGAATGGCGACGATAGGGATGACCGCCGCGCGCCAGCTCTGCAGGAACACCATCACCACGATCACCACCAGTACGATGGCGATCAACAGGGTTTTCTGCACCTCTTCGATCGAGGCCTGCACGAATTCGGTCGGGTTATAGATGATCTTGTAGTCGAGGCCGGGCGGGAAACTCTGTTTGAGCCGCTCCATGGTCGCCTTGATCGCCGCCGCCGTCTTGATGGCGTTGGAGCCCGGCTGGGAGAGGACGCCGATGGCCACGGCCGGCTGCAGGTTGAGCCACGCATCGGTGGTGTAGTCGGCGGCGCCGAGCTCGACGCGGGCGACGTCGGTGATCCGCGTCGGCCGACCTTGGGCGTCGGTCTTGACGATGATCTGGCCGAACTGTTCGGGCGTGCTCAACCGGCCAAGAGCCTCGACATTGAGCTGAAAGGCGCCGCGGGCGGTGTCGAACGGCGGCTGGCCGACCGAGCCGGCGGCCACCTGGACGTTGTGGGTCGCGAGCGCAGTGGTGATGTCGTCGACCGTCAGCTGGCGCTGGGCGGCGCGCTCGGGATCGATCCAGATGCGCATGGAATAGTCGCGCGCGGCGCGGATCGAGACGTCGCCCACGCCTTGCTGGCGCAGGAGCTCGTCCTTGATGTGCAGGCCTTCGTAGTTGGCGATGTACTGCTGACTGAGCGAGCCGTCCGGCGAGTACATGTGCACGGCGAGCAGGATGTCCGGCGTCGACTTCCGGACGATCACGCCCTGCTGCACGACCTCGGGCGGCAACTGGGAGGTGGCGGCGGCGACGCGGTTCTCCACCAGCACCTGGGCGACGTTCGGATCGGTGCCGAGGGCAAACGTGACCGTGATCGTCAGGTGTCCGTCGGCGGTGGCCTGCGACGACATGTAGATCATGTTGTCGACGCCGTTGATCTGCTCCTCGATTGGATTGGAGACGGTGTCGGCCAGGGTCTCGGCGGTGGCGCCCGGATAGGTCGCGCTGACCGTGACTGTCGGTGGGGCGATCTGCGGGTATTGCGCCACCGGCAGGCTCGGATAGGCGATGGCGCCGACCAGAACGATGATGATGGCGATCACGGCCGCGAACACCGGCCGGTCGATAAAGAAGTGCGATAGCTTCATGCGTCCGGGCCGGACGCGGGCTTCGCCCCCGTGGGCAGAGGTGCAGTGTAGCCTTCGGGCGTCGCCGCGGGCACGACAGTCGGCGTCGGGATCTTCCTCTGTCGGGCCATCACCTCGATCCCGCCCCTGATCCGCTGGATGCCTTCGATGATGACAAGGTCATTGGGGCCGAGCCCAGAGCGGATCACTCGCAGGCCGCCATAGAGTGGGCCCAGCTGCACCTGCCGGACGAGCACTTTGCCGCCGGGGCCGAGCACATAGACGATCTCGCGCACCTGGTCGGTGGCTGTCGCCTGGTCGGGGATCAGCAAGGCTGGATAGGCCCCCGAACCCAACAAGCGAAGGTGGCCGAACATCCCCGGTGTGAGGAAATGGGTAGGGTTGTCGATCACCGCCCGGGCCCGGATCGTCCCGGAGGACGGGTCGAGCGAGTTGTCGACGAAGTCCATGTGCCCTTTCCAGCGGTAGGTCGGCTCGTCCTGCAGCCGCACCTCCACCGGATTTTCCCGGACGCGCGAGGAAATGCGGGTGCCGGCCAGGTTCTCCCGCTCGTACTTGAGATACAGCGCCTCCGAGCCGGTGAAGCCGAACCAGATCGGATCGAGGCTGACAATGTTGGTCAGCACCGTGGTGTCGGCAGTGACCAGATTTCCGACCGAGGCCCGCCGGTCGGAGACGCGGCCGCCGACCGGGGCGATGACATCGGTCCAGGACAGGTTGAGGGCGTTGGTTTGGACGGTGGCGCGCGCCGAGGCGAGGTCGGCCTCGGCCTGATGTTGATTCGCCACCAGCTGGTCATAGGCCTGTTGGCTGACGGCGTGGTCGGCGAGCAGGACCTTGCCGCGATCAGCCTGGGATTTGGCGTTCGCCAGGGCGGCGACGTCGTGGGCTTCCTGGCCTTTGGCTTGGTCGAGCGCCGCCTGGTAGGGGCGGGGATCAATCTTGAAGAGCCGCTGGCCCTTCTTCACGTACTCGCCGTCCTTGAAGCCGAGGGCGACGAGGTAGCCCGAGACGCGAGGACGCACGTCGACCGACTCCGGCGCTTCGAACTGGCCGTCGTAGTCGTCCCAGTCGACGATGCTCATCTGCAGGGGTGTGGCGACGATCACCGATGGCGGCGGGGGCGGGGCCGGTTTTTTCGCGCAGGCGACGAGCGTCACACAAAGTGTCGCCGCCAGCATTGGCGCTGCAAAGCACTTCATGGGTCTTACCCGTCTCGCCTTTGTTCGCCGTCCGCGTCGCGGCGCCCGGCCCACCCGCCACGCTTAATTAGCGACGGAACGGCCACTGTCCAGGGCGCCGCTTCCGCCCGCTGGCGGCTGGTAGGTCGGCGGCGTTTCCGAATTAGGACAAGGGCATTTCGCACCCGCAACACAAGCATGGGGCTGGGTTCCCTTGCCCGCGACCGCGCGCGCAGCTAAACGCGTCGCATTAATCAGAGGTCCAGGCGCCCATGGGAATCGGAGCTGTCGTCGCCATTCTCGTCTTCGTCGGCGCGCTGGCGGCGCTGAACTTCTACCAAGACCACCGCGTCGATTAGGCCCGGCTTGAGCGATCGCGGCTGGGCCCTGGTCACCGGCGCGGGCCACCGGATCGGCGCCGCCCTCGCCCTCACGGCCGCGAACACCGGTTTCGACATCCTCGTGCATCATCGGGCCTCGCCCGACGAGGCGGCCGCCATGGCCGAACGCATCGAGGGGTTGGGCCGCCGCGCGCAGCCCGCCGCCGCAGACCTCGCCAATCCCGCCGCTTGCCGCCGCCTGATCGCAGCGGCGCCCGGGCCCCTGACCTTGCTGGTCAACTCCGCTTCCCTGTTCGAGCCGGACAGCGCCGAGAGCCTGGATGTCGACCTCTACGAACGCCTGATGGCCGTGAACCTTCGGGCGCCGCTCGTTCTCGCCCAGGCCATGGCCGCGGCCCTGCCAGAGGGACGCGACGGCCAGATTGTCAACATCACCGACCAGCGGGTGTGGCGACTGACGCCACGTTATTTCAGCTACACGCTTTCCAAATCGGCGCTGTGGACGGCGACCCAGACCCTCGCCCAAGCGCTGGCCCCCAGGATCCGGGTCAACGCCATTGGTCCCGGACCGACGCTGGCCTCGATCCACCAGTCGCAAGCGGGATTCGCCGCCCAGCAGGCCGCCATGCCGCTGGGGCGCGGACCGACGCCCGAGGAGATCGCCGCCGCCCTCGCCTACCTGATCGACGCGCCGTCGGTGACCGGCCAGATGATCGCCGTCGACGGCGGCCAGCACCTTTCCTGGCGCACGCCGGACACCGATCATGACTAGAACTCCGTCGCATATCTCCCAGACCACGGTTTTCGTGCGCGGCCTGGAGGTGCACGCCGAGATCGGCGTCTACGATCACGAGCAGGGCCGCACGCAGTCGCTGCTGGTGGACATCGAGGTCACGGTCGAGACCGGCGGCTGGCGTCACCTCGTGGACACCGTGAACTACGAGGCCCTGGCCGCCCACGCCGAGCGGATCGCCACCGGCGGCCACATCGGCCTGGTCGAGTCCTTCGCCGAGCGCCTGGCCGAAGCCTGCCTCTCAGAGCCGCGAGTCACCGCCGCACGGGTGCGGGTCGAGAAGCCGGCGGCCCTCGCCCCCCGCGCGGCGGCCGCCGGCGTGGAAATCGTCGCGCGGAAGAGCTGACAGGCGGCGACCCTGCGATCACCCGACGCGGGTGAGGTCCATCACCCAGTTGGTCTCCCAGGTCTTGCCGCCGTCCGGCGAGAACGCCTGCTCCCAGTGCGCCGACCGGGCGCTGATGCGCGACCACACGAAACGGACCTTGATCGGTTTGCCGTCGAAGGTGTCGTCGCCGGCGAACGTGCCGACGCCATCCTGAAAGTTGCCGATTACCGGCGCCCCGATCATGTGCGGGTCGCGGGCGTCGAGCCACCAGATCGCCCAGGTCTGCGACTTCGGGTCGTAACCGCGCAGGCCCACGGCATGATAGGCGCCGCCGGGCAGGCCGATGAAGTTGTCGTCGACGGTGGCGTGGCCATCCATGGCCATCCACAGCCGGGACGTTCCCTCGAACTCCACCCAGTCGTGGCTGCCGGCGAGCCGGGCCTTGAGGCGGCGATGATGCACCCGCCACTGGCCGATCAGAAAGTCGAAGTCATGGGCGTGATCGCGCACGACCGGGACGGCGGACGCTGGCGTAGCGGCGATCGCCGGCGCGCAGGCGAGCGTGGCGAGTAGCATCATGGCGGCGGTTTTCATCAGTATCTCCTTTGAGGTTGCGCCACCTGTGTAGATCCCTAAACATGACGTCGAATGTCATGTTTTAAGATTGACCCCAAAAATGTTGGCGAGCCGCCTGCTGTCGATCCTGATGCTGTTGCAGGCGCGCGGACTGATGAGCGCCAAGGCGCTGGCGGCGGAATTCGAGGTCTCCGAGCGCACCATTCACCGCGACATCGACCAGCTGAGCGCGGCAGGCGTGCCGGTTTATGCCGAGCGCGGACGTAGCGGCGGATTTCGCCTGCTCGACGGCTATCGCACCCGGCTCACCGGCCTCACCGAGCCGGAAGCCGAGGCGCTGTTCCTGGCGGGACTTCCCGGGCCGGCCGCCCAGCTGGGGCTGGCCGATCTCCTGTCGACCGCCCGCCTAAAGCTGATGGCGGCGCTTCCGGCGCACGTACAGCCCAACGTCGAACGCATCGCGGCCCGGTTTCATCTCGATCCGGCCGGCTGGTTCCGCGGCGAGGACTCGCTGGCGTCGTTGAAGCCGGTCGCACAGGCGGTGTGGAGTGGACACTACCTGAAGCTCGACTATCGGCCCGCCGGCGAGGCCGAACCCTATCCGCGCCGCCTCGGCCCCCTCGGTCTCGTCCTCAAAGGCGGGGTCTGGTACCTGGTGGCGCAGAGCGGTAAGGCGACCCGCACCTATCGCATCGCCAACATCACCGAGGCGGAGATCACCAGCGAAGCGTTCACGCGACCTGCGTCGTTCGACCTGTCCGAATACTGGCGCCAGGCATCCAGCGCCTATGAATCCGGTCTGTATCGCGGGCGGGTCGAGGTGCGCGTCTCGACGTTGGGCGTCTCGCTCCTGGAACAGCTCGGCCCGCAGGTGGCGGAGGCGGCGGCGCTGACCGCAAGCGCACCGGACCACGAAGGCTGGGTGCGCTGTGTCGTTCCGATCGAATCGATCCGCTCGGGCGTGCGCGAACTGTTGCGGCTCGGCCAGGAGGTCGAGGTCGTGGGGCCGAAGGCGCTGCGCGAAGCGATGATCTCGACCCTCGCGGCCATGTCCCGCCTCCACGCGCCGGACCACGCGGAACGCTCGTCAGACGCGCTGAGCTGACAATCCGGGCGAGCGCCGACATGGAGATCGCCGCCGGCTCGGGTTAGGCTCAGTTCAGGAGAGCCGCATGACTGAGATTCCCGCCACGCCGCCGTCAAGCCTGCCGACCGCCGCCAGTGACCCGCGGCGCACGGCTTTCATCATCTACATCCTCTACCTGGCTCACTTCGTGCCGGTGGTCGGCTGGATCGCCGGCATCGTCGGCCTGGCGATGGCCTACGTGGAGCGGCCGGGCGCGCCAGACTGGCTCGCCAGCCACTATCGCCTGCAGATCCGCACCTTCTGGATCGGCCTGCTCTATTACCTCATCTCCGCCTGCCTCTGGGTGGTGGGCATCGGCATGGTGCTCACCGTCGCCGTCCTCGTCTGGTTTGTGGTCCGCTGTGCGCTCGGACTCGCGCGCTTGATGCGCAGCGAGGCCTATCCGACACCGGAGAGCTGGCTGGTGTGAAGCCTCGGAATTCGCCGGGGTGAGCGGAACCCATGGGGTCTCCCTGTGCTTTAGCCCCGGAGGACCCAAGCCATGGCTTCACTATTCATGCTCATGGGATTGCCGGGGTCCGGCAAGACCCAGCTCGCCAGGCGATTAGAGGCCGAGCGGCCGGCGCTGCTGCTGTCGCCAGACGTGTGGATGTCGAGGATTGTCGGCGACGGTTATGACGCCGAACGCCGCCGGGCCGTGCAGGCCGTCCAGCTCGATCTCGCCGAGAGCGTCCTGCGCCTCGGCGCCGACGTGATCCTCGAGTTCGGTTTCTTTCACCGCACCGATCGGGACTCCGCCCGCGAGCGTGCCCTGGCGGCGGGAGCCGAGGCTCATCTGATCTTTCTCGATCCGCCGCTGGACGAGCTTTCGCACAGGCTGGACGAACGCAATGGCGCCCTTCCGCCCAACACCTTTCCAGTTTCGCGCGAGCACCTCGAACAGTGCGCCAGCTGGCTCGAACGGCCGCAGCCGGACGAGCCGCTCTGGACCTGGGGCTAGTGTCCTAGGCCGCTACCTTCTCGCCCCGCACCACCTTGGCGAAATCCTCCATTAGCGAGAGGCTGATGTTGCCGGGCGTGAAGCGATAATCGCCGACGCGGGAGACCGGTGTGACCTCGGCCGCCGTGCCGGTGATGAAGCACTCGCTGAAACCCGCCAGCTCGTCAGGCCGGATGTGCCGCTCGATCACCTCGAAGCCCTTGGAGCGGGCGAGATCGATCACCGCCCGTCGGGTGATGCCGTCGAGGAAACAGTCCGGCGTCGGCGTCACCAGGGTGCTGTCGACCACGAAGAAGACGTTGGCGCCGGTCGCCTCGGCAACGTAGCCGCGATAGTCGACCATCATGGCGTCGGCGAAGCCTTCGCGCTCGGCGGCGTGCTTGGAGAGCGTGCAGATCATGTAGAGCCCGGCGGCCTTGGACGCCGTCGGCGCCGTCTCCGGCGACGGGCGCTTGTATTTGGCCCAGGTGAGTTCGATGCCGCGCCGCTTCTGTTCCGGATCGAAGTAGCTCGGCCACGCCCAGACGGCGATAGCGACGTGGATGCGGCTCGCCTGGGCCGCCACGCCCATGACCTCCGAGCCGCGCCAGGCGATCGGCCGGATGTAGCAATCCGTGAGGCCGTTCTTCGCGCAGGTCGCCACAGTGGCCTGCTCGATCTCCTCGACCGTGTAGGGAATCTCGAAGTCGAGGATCCGGCCCGATTGGATCAAGCGCTCGGAATGGGCGTGCAGGTGGAACACCTCGCCGCCGTACATCCGCTCGCCCTCGAACACGGCCGAGGCGTAGTGGAGGCCGTGGGTCAGTACGTGCACCTTCGCTTCCCGCCAGGGAACGAACTGGCCGTCGAGCCAGATCCAGCCATCGCGGTCGTCGTAAGGGATGAGTGACATCGGACCTCCTTCAGCGCCTGGGGGCGCCGCCCGGCGTTAGACGGCGCCGAGCGGGCCGGCGTCAAACGAATTGGCGCGGGGTCCTTCCCCGTTTTGAAGGGGCGCGCGAAGCATTGTAGATCAGGCCATGGCCCAGGACGCAGCGGCGCGCCACCTGCTCATCGTCGATGACGACGATCGCCTTCGCGATCTCCTGAAGCAATTCCTGGCCCGGGCCGGCTTCCGGATCAGCACGGCGGCCTCAGCCGCGGCCGCCCGACGTCTATTAGAGACCCTGGAGTTCGACCTGCTGGTGGTGGACGTGATGATGCCAGGCGAAGACGGCTTCTCCCTCACCCGTTGGCTGCGCGCCCAGCCCCGGCCGATCGGCGCGATCCCGGTGCTGATCCTCACCGCCCGTGGCTTGCCTGGCGACCGCATCGAAGGCCTCTCGCTGGGGGCCGACGACTATCTCGGCAAGCCGTTCGAACCTCAGGAGCTCTCCCTGCGCATCGAGGCGATTCTCCGGCGCGTGGCGCCGCCGGCCGACGGGCCGGTGCGGCTCGGCCCCTGCGCCTTTGACGCCGGCCGCGGCGAGCTCACCGCCGAGGGCGAACCGGTGCGCCTCACCGAAGCCGAGGTCCGCCTGCTGCGCCGTCTGGCGCTCGCGCCGCACAGCGCCGTCGACCGCATGGACCTCGCCCGCGACAGCGCCGACCCGACTGGCCGGGCGGTGGATATCCAGGTGACGCGGCTGCGCCGCAAGATCGAACCGGACCCCGCCAATCCCCGCTACCTCAGGACCGTGCGAGGCGTCGGCTACATGCTCACGCCCGATTGATGAGGCTGCCTCGGCCCTGGCCCGCGTTCCTGTGGCGGATGATCAAGCGGCAGGCGCCGACCTCCCTCTTCGGCCGCAGCCTGCTGATCATCGTCCTGCCGGTGACGATCATGCAAGTGGCCGTCACCTACGCCTTCTTCGACGCCCACTGGCAGGCCGTGAACGCCCACCTGACCGAGGGCGTGGCGGGGGATATCGCCTGGATCGTGCAGGCCTACGAAGAAGCGCCGACGACCGCCAACCTGGCGCGCATCCAAGCTCGCGCCCAGCAGACCATGGGCCTTTCCGTCGCCCTCGCGCCGGGCGCGATCCTGCCGCGCGGCCGCCGGCCGGTGTTCATCGTCACAGTGGACCGCGCCCTGCGCCGGGCGCTCTCGGAGCGCATCGACGCCCCGTTCTGGTTCGACACCGCCCGCTACCCAGCCTACGTCGACATCCGCATCAAGCTGCCGCAGGGCATCCTGCGCATCATCGCACCCAAGGACCGGGTGTTCGCCACCAAGGGCCAGATCTTCATCCTGTGGTTGACAGTGGCGACGATCCTGCTGACCGGGATCGCCCTGTTGTTCATCCGCAACCAGGTGCGCGCCATCGAGCGGCTGGCCGAAGCCGCCGACGCCTTCGGCCGTGGCGTCGACTTGCCGTTCCGCCCGCACGGCGCGCGCGAGGTGCGCTTGGCCGCCCGCGCCTTCCTGTCGATGAAGGCGCGTATCCAACGCCATGTGGATCAACGCACGACCCTGTTGGCTGCGGTCAGCCACGACCTGCGCACGCCCCTCACCCGCCTGGCGCTCGAGCTGGCCCTCTCCGAGCCGGGCGAACGGGTCGAGGAGATGAAGCGCGACGTGGCCGAGATGGAGCACATGATCGACGAGTACCTCGCCTTCGCCCGCGGCGAGGGGGCCGAGAGCATCGAGACCGTGGACGTCGGCCGCCTGCTGGAGGAAGTGAGCGCCGCGGCCGAGCGCTCCGGCGCCAAGCTCACCGTCGCCGCCACGCCGGGCCTCGAGGTGGGCGTGCGGCGCAACGCGCTGAAGCGGGCGCTCTCGAACCTGATCATGAACGCGGCCAGCCACGCCAGAACGGTGGAAGTGACCGGCCGGGCGGGACAGATGGGCGGGATCGAGATCGTTATCGACGACGACGGGCCGGGCATCCCCGAGGACCGCTACGAGGAGGCCTTCGCGCCGTTCGGTCGGCTCGACGAATGGCGCAACCCCAACGAGAAAGGCGTGGGCCTAGGCATGGCCATCGCCCGCGACATCGTCCGCGGCCATGGCGGCGATGTGACCCTGGCCCGCTCGCCGCTGGGCGGCCTGCGGGCCGTGGTGCGGGCGCCGGGGTAGAAAGCGCTTAGGCGATCTCAGTGGTGCGCCTCACGCGCCGGTCACACTGTCTGCAGCACATGGACGTAACAGACCGCTCCCACGCCCACCATGTGGGCGAGTCCGAGGCGAGCGCCGGGCTGCTGCCTGTCCCCTGCCTCGCCGCGCAGCTGACGGGTGATCTCGCCGATCTGACCGACGCCGGTCGGACCGATCGGGTGGCCCATGGAGATCAGGCCGCCCGATGGGCTGATGGCGCAGCGGCCGCCGATGTCGAACTCACCCTCCTTCAGGCGGGGCACAGCCTCACCCTCGGGGCAGAGGCCCATGGCCTCGACATATTCCACTTCCTCCACGGTGAAGGCGTCGTGCAGCTCGACCACATCGAGCGCCCCCGGGCTGACCCCGGCTTCGGCCAGCGCGACCGCAGCGGTCTCCTGGGTCAGCATAGCGTCATAGCGTGTGGCGTCTTCGTAGACTCTCTGGCTGCGCCCGGCCGAGGCAGCCACGCGCACGGCGCGGTCCAGGCCCAGACCCTGCCGACGCAGGCCTTCCTCTGAAGCCACGATCAGCGCCGCAGCGCCCTCCCCGATCGGCGTGCATTGCAGCGAGGTGAACGCGCCGGCGATCTTCTTGCCGTTCAGGATTTCCTCGAGGCTGCGCTCCTTCTGGTGCTGGGCGAACGGGTTCTTCGAGCCGTTGCGATGGTTTTTGACCGCGACCAGGGCGATGTCTTCGAGCGTGGCGCCGGTGCGGCTGGCGTAGGCGTCGGCCAACAGCGCGAAATGGGTGAAGGGCGCGATGGCGTCGTCGGCCAGGCCGCCGATCCGGGCCAGGGCTTCCGCACGACCGACCGGCATAGGCTTGTCCACCCCGACCACCAGCGAGATGTCGCTGACGCCGGCGGCCACTTCGATGCAGGCGTGGCGGAAGGCCGCCGAGCCGGAAGCCGAGGCGTTTTCCACGTGGACGATCGGCAGGCCCGTGGCCCCCAGGTGCCGGAGCATGGGCCGACCGGGGGCCATGGGCAGCAGCGCCTTGGCGACATAGGCCGACTCCACCACCGGCCAGGCAAGACCGGCGTCGGCCAGCGCGGCGCGGACGGCGGTCAAGCCGAGCTCGACATAGGTCGTGTCGGACAGGAACTGGTAACGATGAAAGCCGACCCCGACCACATAGACCGGCCGGAGTTGATTGAGACGGACGCTCATGCGCCGGTCTCTGGCGTGAAGCGAAGATCGAGCCGCGAGGCGCCCTCCGTGTCGGTCACCTCGACCAGCGTTGTCGCCATCCGGTCTCCGGGACGCGGATCGCCGCTATCCTCTTCGATCAGGGTACGGACGATCGGACCGTCGTCCAGGGCGATCGCCCCGACGGTGAAGGGCGCCTCACGGCCCTTGCCCGCGTGCAGATAGACCCTGGCCGAGGCCAAGAGCGTTCCGGCGCCGGACAGCGCCTTGTCCTTGAATTCGAGGCCGCCACACCTCTCGCAGCCGTAGGGCTGCAGCGGGAAGAAGACATAGCCGCACGCGCATTCACCGCCGAACAAGGCGGGTCGGCCCGGGACCGCCGCGCTGCCCTCGACGCGGTACAGCGCCGGCTTCAACAAGCTCGCCTGATCCACCAGGGCGTCCTCCGAAAGAAACCTATTGACCGCCAAGCAAACATGTTATTTGTTTGTGAGCAAGCAAAATATGCGACGGAGAGCCGGGCATGGCGACAGCGACGGCCGAACGGAGAACCCAAGCCGAGCGGCGCGACGAGGCCGAGCAGCGGCTGCTGGCCGCGGCCGTGCAATTGGTTGCCGAACGAGGCCTCGAACGGATCACCCTGACCGATGTCGGGCTGGCGGCGGGCTATAGCCGCGGCCTGCCGGCGCATTATTTCGGCGGCAAGAGCGGGCTGGTGGTCACCCTGGCCGCACACCTGATCGAGGGGTTCGGTCGCGCGCTCGACCGCGTGGAGCGTCACGGCCCGGGACTGCCTCGGCTGCTGGGAACCGTGACCTTCTACTTCGACAGCGCGCGCAAGGATCCGCTCCGCACTCGCGCCCTGTTCGTCCTGATGGGCGACGGCCTCAGCAACGACCTCATCCGCGACCCGCTGGGCGAGCTGAACGCCCGCAGCGCCCAGGCCTTCGAGACCAACCTCCGCGCCGCGATCGAGGCCGGCGAAGTGCGCGCTGACATCGACGCCAAGTCGATGGGAGTCCTGATCCTGGCGGGCCTGCGTGGCGCGGTCGGCCAGTGGCTTTTGGCGCCTCACGACATCGACCTCGACGCGGTGCGTGACGCCTTCGTCGACGCCCTGACCCGGAGCCTGACGCCATGAGCGATCCTCAACCCGGCAGCCTGGAATACTGGGCTCGCGAGAGGCCCGATGCGCCGGCGGTGATCGAGGGCGACCGCATCCTGACCTGGCGTGACTGGAATGACGAGGCTGATCGCATGGCGCACGGACTGGCGCGCTTGGGGCTGAAGGCCGGCGACATCCTCGTCACCCGCATGCAGATCCGCGCGGAATGGCCGATCGTCGGCGCTGCAGCGGGCAAGCTGGGTTGCCGTGTCCTGGGCCTCAACTGGCGCCTGACCCCGGCCGAGACCCAGTTCGTCCTCGCCAACAGCGGCGCCCACGCCATTGTCTGCGACGATCCCGACCCCGCGGCCCTCCTCCCGGCCTTCGAGGGGCTGGACCTGAAGTTCGCGGTTTCGATCGACGCCGAGGCCCGCGGCTTCTCACCCTACGCGGCCCTGATCGCCGAACCAGCGCCGGCGGCGCTGTTCGCCGAGGGCAATCCGCCCCTGATCCTCTACACCTCGGGCACCACCGGCCTGCCGAAAGGCGTGGTGATGGGCCGGCCGGACGTCACCGATCACAAGGCCCGCCAGGAGATCGCCGAATATATGAGGAGCGTCGGCGACAGCCGGCCGCAAAAGCCGGGCGACGTAGCCCTGATCACCCTGCCGATGCACCACGGCGCCGGACCCGGCGCGATCTGGGGAACGAAGGCCCGGGGCAACACCATGGTCCTGCTGCGGCGGTTCGATCCGGAGGAGGCTCTGCGACTGATCGAGGCGCATCGCATCTCGGTCTGGGCGGGCGTGCCGACCATGTACAAACGCATCGCCGCCCTGCCGCCGGAGGTGCTTGCCCGCTACGACGTTTCTTCGATCGCAGCTCTCTCGGTCGGCGCCGCGCCGGTGCCCTATGCGCTCAAGGAGTGGATCATCGACTATTTCGGCGAATGCCTGGGCGAGGGTTACGGCGCGACCGAGACCGGCATGATGACCGCGCTGACGCCTGAGATGCAGAAAAAAAAGCCCGGCTCCAGCGGTCTTCCCCACCGGCACGTCCGCCTCAGCATCCGCGACGCGGAAGGAAAGGGGCTACCAGCCGGGCGAGAGGGGGAGATCTGGGTCAAGACCCCGGTCGTCATCCAAGGCTATCTGAACGGCGCGCCCCTCGGTCCCGACGCCGTCGACGCCGACGGTTACTTCCGCACTGGCGACGTTGGGCGACTGGATGAGGAAGGCTACCTCTTCATCACCGACCGGGCCAAAGACATGATCGTCTCCGGCGGGGTGAACATCTATCCGGCCGAGATCGAGGCGGCGATCAGCCGCCATCCGGCGGTTCAGGACGTCGCCGTCATCGGCGTGCCGGACGAGGAATTCGGCGAACAGGTGAAGGCGTTCGTGGAGTTGAAGCCCGGCCGAACGGCCGAGCCGGCCGAGATCCTCGCCGATTGCGCCGGCACTCTGGCCTCCTACAAGCGGCCGAGAAGCCTCGATATCGTGGCCGAGCTACCGCGCAACACCATGGGCAAGCTACTCAAGCGCGAGTTGCGCGACCCCTACTGGAAGGGACGGGAGAGAAACGTATGAGCGATATTCTGGATCTGGCCGGGCGCGTGGCGCTGGTGACGGGCGGCGGTCAGGGCGTGGGGCGGCAGGTCGCCCTGGACCTCGGCGGCGCGACCGGCAGCGGCGGCGTGGTGGTCAACGACTATGTGCTCGAGCGCGCGGAGAGCGTAGCCGAGGAGGTGCGCGCCGCCGGCGGCAAGGCTCTGGCCCTGCAGTGCGACGTCTCCGACCACGCCGCGGTCAAAGCCATGGTCGCCAAGGCGAGCGCCGAGCTCGGCCCGATCGGTGTGCTGGTCAATAACGCCGGCAATGCCGGCGCCAATCCTTCGCCCGAGCTGCGCCGTCCGTTCTGGGAGACGAGCCCGGAGGTCTGGAACAGCTTCATCGGCGTCAACCTCTACGGGGTCATGAACTGCACGGCCGCGGTCATCCCCGGGATGATCGAGCGCCAGGCGCCAGGCCGGATCGTCACCATCATTTCCGACGCCGGCCGCTGGGGCGATGCTTCCATGGAAGCCTACGCCGCCGCCAAGGCCGGAGCGGCGGGGTTCATGCGCTCGGTGGCCAGGACGCTCGGCCGCCACCAGATCACCGCCAACTCAGTGGCTATCGCGCTGACCGCGACGCCGGCCGTGGAGCGCACCCTGCAAGGAGATCCTGAACGCCTGAAGCGGCAGATGGAGAAGTACATCATCCGCCGGCCGGGCCAACCGCAGGACATCGCCAATATGGTGCTGTTCCTGGCCTCCGACGCCTCGAGCTGGATCACCGGTCAGGTCTACCCGGTGAACGGCGGCTTCACGCTGGCGCTGTGAGCATGAGCGAAGACCGCGTCCTCACCGAGCGCCGTGGCCATGTGCTGGTGATCACCATCAACCGGCCCGAGGCGCGCAACGCCTTCGACGCCGCTAGCGCCCTGGCCCTGGAGGCCGCCGCCGACCGGCTGGACGCCGAAGACGACCTCTTCGTCGGCGTGATCACCGGCGCGGGTGGCAACTTCTCGGCCGGCGCCGACCTGAAGGCTGCGGCCCGGGGCGAGCGGGCCGCGACCAGGCGAGGTGGTTTCGGCATGTTCGCCAAGCCGCCACGCAAGCCGGTGATCGCCGCGGTCGAAGGCTACGCTGTCGGCGGCGGCTTCGAACTCTGTCTCTCGTGCGACCTGATCGTCGCCGCCCGCACCGCCAAGTTCGGCCTGCCAGAGGTGCGCCATAATGTGGTGGCGATCGGCGGCGGGCTGTTCCGCCTGCCGCGCCGCATGCCTTACCACCTGGTGATGGAGCTGGCGCTGACTGGCGAGTTCCGCGACGCGGAGTTCTTCCATCGCCAGGGCGTGGTGAACCGCGTCGTCGAGACCGGCCAGGCGCTGGAGGCCGCCGTGGACTGGGCCCAGACCCTCTTGACCAACGGGCCGACCGCACTGGCGGCGACCAAGGAGATCGTCCGGCATTCGGCCGACTGGACCGATGAGGAGGCCTGGAGCGCCCAGATGGCCTATGCCCGCCGCGCGCTGGAATCCGAGGACCGTAAGGAGGGTCTTGCGGCCTTCGCCGAAAAACGACCGCCCATCTGGACGGGGCGATGAAGCTGGTCGGCGCGGCGGTTCCGGCGGCGATCGCCGCACGGATGCGCCTTCCGCTGATCGCCGCGCCGATGCTGCGGGTCTCCGGGCCGGACCTTGTCGCCGCGGCCTGCCGAGCCGGCGTGATGGGGGCCTTTCCGACCAAGAACGCCCGCACGGTCGAAGAGCTTGACGCCTGGCTCACCGAGATCCGCGCTCGCCTGGCCGACCTGCACGGCGCCGCCGCGCCTTTCTGTCCCAACCTCATCATGCGCGACGGGCGGCTGAATGACGACCTGGCCTGTGTCGCCCGCCACGGCGCGGAGGTGGTCATCACCAGCGTCGGCTCGCCGGCCCCCGCGATCGCGACCCTGCATGACGCCGGCTGCCTGGTGCTGGCCGACGTGGCCACGCTGCGCCATGCCGAGCAGGCGATCACCGCCGGCGCGGACGGCCTCATTCTGCTGACCGCCGGGGCAGGCGGTCAGACCGGTTGGCTCAACCCCTTCGCCTTCGTCCGGGCGGTGCGGGCGATGTTCGACGGGATCGTGGTGCTGGCCGGCGGCGTCAGCGACGGCCGAGCCCTCGCCGCCGCCCGGGTTCTGGGCTGCGACCTGGCCTACATGGGCACACGCTTCATCGCCACGCGGGAGAGCATGGCTCCGGACACTTATCGGGAAATGCTCGTCGGCGCGTCCATGGACGACGTGCTGCTGACCTCCAGCTTCACCGGCCTGCCGGCCAATATGCTCGCGCCGTCGATCACGGCCGCTGGTCTCGACCCGAAGCGGTTGGACGAGTCGATGAGCGAAGTTCGCGCCCGCGAGCAGTTCGGCGCCGCTGCTGCGGGGCCCCGGCGGTGGACAGATATCTGGAGCGCGGGACATTCCGTCTCGGGCGTCCGGCGGGCCCAGACAGTACGCGAACTCGTGGACGAGACTTTCGAGGAATTCACCGACGCACTTTGAGCGGCGCGGCTAGGCCGGAACCTCCCCATCCCGCGTCGACGTCAGGCGTCGGGGAACCAGCCACAGGATCGGCAGGATCAGGGCATAGACGATGGTGATGGCGATCACGCAGGCGTTGAAGTTGTGGAACCGGTCATAGAGGGCCGCGCCGAGGACGTCGCCGAACCGCAGGGCGATATAGAACAGCGCCCAATAGAGCATCATCACCGTCCCCTGCAGGCCGGGCGGCGAGGAGCGGATGACGAGGTCGAGGTAGGCGGCGCCGTTCACACCGCCCAAAAAGCCAATAACAAAGGCGGCCACGAGCGCTTCGGGCACCGTATGGATGAAGGCTAGCGGGACCATCTGCGGCACGGCGACGAGCGTCGACCAGAACAGTATCTTGCGCAGCGGCCATTTCTGGCAGAGCCAGCCGAACAGCAAGAAGGTGGGGATGAAGCCGGCGACGAAGAGCGCGTTCCAGTTACCGACGTCGGCGTCGGTGGCGTGCAGGGTGTTCTGCATGAAGTAGGTCAACGGCGTCGCTGATCCGGGCGAGAAGCTCCACAAGAGCCAGATGGTCAGGGCCGGGTAGATCGGCCAGTGGCGAGCGAGACGCTTGAGGTCCGAGAGCAGGGTCGCATGCGCCGGCCGCTCGTCCCGCAGGTTGTCGAAAACACTGGCCGGCCTCCAGAACCCGAAGGCGGCCACGCCGAGCATGATCGCCGCCCCGACCAGGAACAGGACCCGCGCCGCCAGAGGCCCGTTCTGACCCTCCAGCGCCTGGCTGAGCGCGCCGCCGATGAAATAGGAGGTCAGCACCGGGACATAGAGAAAGACATTCCAGGCCGCCGAGATCCGGCCGCTCATCACGTGCTGCTGGCCTAGCGCCGAAGCGAGGCCGTTCTGAGCGCTGGAGACGAACAGGAAAGCGCAATTGGCCAGGATCACCGCGGCGAGCAGACCGCCCCAGCTGATCGGCACGAAGGCGAAGACGCCATAGACCAGCGCGGTCAGGCTCCCGAACAGGATCAGAAAGCCGCGGTCGCGCAGGCCGAATGGGTTGAAGGAGTCGCGCACGAAGCCGAACGCGAAGGCGATGAACAGCGGGATGGCGCCCAACAGGCGGAAGATCGTCGTGTCGTGGGCCGAAAGATGCAGGCGGTTCTTGGCGAAGAAGGTGATCGTCGTGTCGACGAGGCCGCTGTGCGGCGAGCCGAAGCCGAGCAGGACGACGAGCACGCCGAGATAGGCGATGATCTTGGCGCGCGTCGCCGACGGCAACGGCGTCGCGGTCCGACTCAAAAACCCTGTCCCACCGCGGAAAGGCGCCCGCGCAGCTGTTTCAGTCGCTTGTCGATCTCGGCCATTGTGCGGTTGAGAGCCCCCTCGTCGGCGCGCCAGACCTGAACGATCCGGCCCCAGACGGCGGTCATGGCCAGGAGCCTGGCGGCGGTGGCCTCGACGCCGGCCGCTTCCAGGATCGCCCGCGCGGCCCGCGGCAGGTGTGGTGCGAGGGGGACGAGGGCCGGGCCGCCGACGCCAGCGAGGATCGGCCGCCAGGGCTCCATGGCCTCGATGCGAGCCATGGCCGCATCGAACAGGCGGTCGTGGACATCTTCGGACGGGGTGGCGGCCGTGGCCAAGGCCGCCGCGTCGAGCCGCTCGCCCAGATGGTCGACCAGAGCGGTCTTGGACGGCGCGACGCGATAGAGCTCGATCAGGGCGACGCCGGCCTTCTCGCCCACGTCGCGGAGCGTCACCGCCCGCCAGCCGCGTTCGGCGCAGAGCGCGTTCAGCGCCGTCAGGCCGGCCTCGATGACCTCGCTCATGCGCCGAGCTCGCGTGAGCGGGCCGCCGCCGCGGCCACGGCGCGGGCCAGCAGTGGCGGCAATGCCGGCTGGAGCAGCGCCAGGGCCGCGGCCGTGGTGCCCCCGGGCGAGGTGACCCGGCGGCGCAGCTCGGCCGGACCCTCGCCGCTCGCGGCCAGCAGCGCCGCAGCGCCGGTGAGGGTGGCGCGAACCACGCGCGCGGCGTCCTCGGTCGACAGGCCGGCGTCGACGGCCGCGGCCTCCAGGGCCTCGATGAAGGCGTAGAGATAGGCCGGCGCGGAGCCGGAAGCGGCTGTAGCCGCATGCATCAAGTCTTCGTCGGCGAGGCGTGTCACGGCGCCCAGCGGCGCGAAGAGCTGGATCATCTCGGCGGCCAGGTTTTCATCGGCCGACCACAGGGCGAGAGAGCCTTGGCCGATCGCGGCCGCCAGTGTCGGCATGACCCGCGCCACCGGTCGCCCGGCGAAGGCTGCGGCCAGATCTGCGGCGCTGACCCCTGCAATCACCGAGACAATCGCCGCGTCGAGCGCGAGCCGTGGCGCCAGATCGGCGGCCACCGCGCGCCAGACCTGGGGCTTGACCGCGAAGACCACCGTACGGGCGGTCGAGATCGCTTCGTCGTTGGGATCGAGCACCGCGCCGGCCTCGGCCGCCGCGAGAGCGTCGGGCCCTGGTCTGGGATCGCGGATCAGGATCTCGCGGGCCGGTATCGTCCCCCGCCAACCGGCGATGAGCGCCCCGCCCATGGCCCCGGCGCCGGCGACGAGGAGGGGGAGGCGCGTCGTCAAGACGGTCTCAGGCGGTGCCGACGGTCTCGAACATGCAGGCCGCCATGGCCTCCTTGGGCGATTTCTCGCCGGTCAGAAGGAAGTCGAAGGCCGGATAGAAGCGGTCGGCCGCCTCCATGGCTGCGTCGATCATCGCCGCGGTCTGGGCCGGCGTCGGCCGCTCGCCCTCGGGCAGGGAGAGGGCGTGGCGGAAGATAACCTCGCCATCCTCGGCCCAGATTTCGAAATGACCCAGCCAGACCCGCTGATTGACCAGATTGATCAGCTCATAGCCGGCGGGGCGGTTGGCTTCCTCGCACTTGCGGTCGACCGAGAGGCATAGCTGCAGGCACTCGGCCTCCGGCCGCCAGGCGAACCACAGCTCATAGTCCTTCCAGTCGCCGGCCAGGGTGAAGGCGAGGTCGCCCTCCTCGGTCCGGTCGAAAGTCAGGTTCTCGGCCGAGAGCACGTACTCGACGACGTCCAGGGGATCGAGGGCGATCAGGGCTTCATCTTCGTCCGGGCGGGTGGTGTCCATGGGGCGTGCGGCGTCCTCGAACTGAATGAGTGTGGCGGCGGGAATCACGGGCCCGCCATCAAGCTAGCGGTGTTCGCGCGTGTCGTCTCGCGCGAAGGTCACTTCGACAGGGCTTCGATCCTGGCTTCCAGGGCGTCGATGCGGGCCTTCAGGGCCTCGAACTCCTCGCGGCGGATAAGGTCGAGGTCGGCCGCCCATTTGTCAGACTGGGCGCGGACGGCGCTGCGCGCCTCCTCGCCCGCGGCCTGGGCGAGGCCCATGGCGGCCTGGGTGAGCTTGGCCATCTCGTCGAGAAAGGGGTTCTGCGACTGCATGCCGCCACATGTAGCGCGAGATTGTGGGATTCCCAAGGCGCTCGATAGAGAGGCCACCCCCGGCCGTAACCTTACATTCACGTAATAAATGTGACGCAATTGCCATAGGACGCCACAATCGCGCGCCGGTCGGCCCCGCCATCCTTGACCGTTCGGGGTCGCGGGCCACAGCCTCGGTCAAACGCCTGACGGCGACAGAAAGTCTTCGAACTTCGGGGAAAATCCATGACTTATTCCACGCACCGCGCGCGCCTGCTCGTTCACACCGCCATCGCCGGCGTCGCACTGGCGACGCCCGCGGCGGTGCTGGCCCAGGCTGCAGCCAATGACGCCAAGACGACCGCGGTCCAGGAAGTGGTGGTCACCGGCAGCTTGATCCGCCGCACCAGCGTGGAGACCCCCTCGCCGGTGACCGTGCTCAGCGCCGAGAGCATCCAGAAGAGCGGCATCACCACCATTGCTGACGTGGTGCGCACCATCTCGGCCGACAACAGCGGCACCATTCCCACCGCGTTCAGCGACGGCTTCGCCGCCGGCTCGTCCGCGGTGGCCCTGCGCGGCCTGACGGTCAACTCGACCCTGGTGCTGATCGATGGTCTGCGCACCGCCAACTACCCCTTGCCGGACGACGGTGTGCGCGGCTTCGTCGATCTCAATACTATTCCGTTCAGCGCCGTGCAGCAGGTCGAGGTGCTCAAGGACGGCGCCTCCTCGATCTACGGCGCCGACGCCATCGGCGGGGTGGTCAACATCATCATGAAACCGACCTTCAAGGGCCTGGAGGCGGACGTCGAAGGCGGCGGCACGCAGCACGGCGGCGGGGCCAGCGAGCGCATCGCCGTCACCGCCGGCATGGGCGATCTCGATACCGACCGCTACAATGCCTACGTCGATGTCGAGTACCAGCACGACGATGCGATCCGCGACACTCAGCGCGGCTTTCCGTTCAACACCAACGATCTCAGCTCGATCGGCGGCAACAACCTGCTGGGCGGTCTGCCGTCCAGCAACGTCGGCTCGATCTACGGTTCGGTGACACCGGCGACCCTAACCGGCGGGAACGTGCTGGACGGCGTTCCAATTCCCGGCGCCGTTTCGCAGCCCCTAAGTCCTTGCGGCGCGGGATCCAATCCGGCCGTCGATCCCGGAGGCAACGCCTACTGCTCGCAGAACTTCCTTAACTACACCGACATTCAGCCCGAGGAGACGCGGTTTGGGATTCTCGGCCGGTTTACCGTCCAGCTCAATCCCAACACCCAGGCCTGGGTGACGGCCAGCTATTACATGAACCGGACGGTCGTCGATGAGGCGCCCGGCCAGATCCAGAGCAACTCCCCGATCAACACCGACGCCATCGCGCTGCCGGCGGTGCTGAGCAACGGCCAGCTCAATCCCAACGATCCGTTCGCTGCCTTGGGCGAAGCGGCGCTGATCAACTACGCCTTCGGCGACATCCCCTCGAAACTGATCCTCAGCAACCACGTCTTCCGGGCGGTGGCTGGAATCAAGGGCGACTACGCTGGTTGGGACTATCAGGCGACCCTCAACTTCAATCACGCCATTCTGGACACCTTCGGCGAAGGCTTCATCTACCAGCCGCAGCTGATCGCCGACGTCGAGGATGGGGCCTATAACTTTGCCAATCCGTCGGCCAACTCGGCGGCGGTCAGGAACCAGCTCGCGCCGCTGGTCGGCAAGGTCTCGACGACGGACCTCGAATCCTTGGACGTGGGCGCGACGCGCAAGCTGTGGATGCTGCCCGGCGGCCCGCTGTCGCTCGCCGTCGGCGGCCAGGTGCGTTGGGAGGCGACCAACAACCCCGACATCAACACCAACAACGAGGTCGCCGCCGAGGTCGGCTCCATCCAGACGGCCTATACCTTTGGCAGCCGATGGGTGGAGGGCGTCTTCGCCGAACTCGAAGCGCCGGTGATCAAACCGCTGGTGATCAACCTCTCGGGCCGCTATGACCATTATTCCGACGTCGGCGGCAATTTCTCGCCCAAGGTCGGCTTCAAGTTCACGCCGATCCGCCAGGTCGCTCTGCGCGGCACCTATTCGGAAGGCTTCCGCGCCCCCAGCTTCTCGGAATCCGGGAACAGCGCGGTGATCGGCTACATTCCCTATTCGCCGGCCGCCAACGGCGCGCCCTGCTCATTCATCGACGCGCACGGCGGTGTAAACTGTCAGGGGGGCAACGCCTACATTACCACGCCTTACAACCTGAGCGGCTACACGATCGGCAATCCCGACATTAAGCCCGAGACCTCGAAGAGCTATACGGTTGGTGTGATCATCGAGCCGATCCGCGCGTTCAACATCTCGGTCGATTACTATCACATCTCGAAGAAGAACGTGATCGGCAACCCGAACCAGGGAAACATACTGGCGGCGTACTACGCCGGCCAGCCGCTGCCGGCAGGCGTCACGGTCATCCCCGACGCGCCGGATCCGGCCTATCCCAACGCCCTGCCCCGGCCGATCGTCATCGACGAGCCCTATGTGAACTCCAATTCCGAATCGACCCAGGGCCTCGACATCGACGCCCGGCTGAGACTCTCGCTGCCCTATGACATCCACTGGACGAGCGAGCTGAACTTCACCGACATCTTCGATTTCGATTACACCCAGGCCGGATCGCCGACCCTCAACTACGTCGGCGCCCAGGCGCCCTACATTCTTTCATCCGGGGCCGGCACACCGAAATACCGCGCCAACTGGTCAAACAGCTTCACCTTCGGGCGGCTGAATCTCACCGGTACGCTCTACTACGTGAGCCCGATCAAGGAGACTGGGGTCGACGCCACCGGCTACCTGCCGGGCACGACCATCGCGCCCTGCCTTTACGCCAACAATGTCACCGGCGCTCCATTCCCAGCCAACTGCACGGTCAAGGCATTCTGGGACTTCGACCTGAACGGACGGTACAAGATCACCGACAAGCTGGAGATCTACGCCACCATCGCCGACCTGTTCGACACTAAGCCGCCGCTTGACCCCGCCGACTACGCCGGTGGCGCCAATGGCCTCGGCTTCAACTACAACCCGACCTACGGCCAGACGGACGCGATCGGCCGGGCGTTCAAGGTCGGCATCCACTTCAAGTACTGACCATCGGACGGGGAGCGCCGGCCAGCCGCAGGCGCTCCCGTCTTCCGGCCCTCGTCCAATCGCATTAAGAGGCGGCCATGGCGCTGCCCTTCCCCAACATCGGCCGGAACCTCCTCACCATTCCCGCCGTGCATCTGGGCGGTCTCACCCTCGGTCCTTTCCCCCTGCGTTGGTACGCCCTGGCCTATATCGCCGGCATCCTGGTCGGCTGGCGCTACATCCTGACTCTCATCGCCAACGCCAAGCTCTGGCGCGGTCCGCCGCCGGCCGATACAGCGCAGATCGACGATCTTGTCCTGTGGTTGACGCTGGGCGTCATCCTCGGCGGACGGATTGGCTACATCCTCTTCTACACCTTGCCGCTGGCTGAGGGTCGCGCCCAGCTCGCCGCCGACCCGCTCATGGTCTTCAAGGTCTGGGAGGGCGGCATGAGCTTTCACGGCGGCATGATCGGCGTTTCCCTCGCCATCGTCGGCTTCGCCCTGAAGCGGCGGCTCTCGCTGTTCGGTCTCGGCGATCTGGTGGCGCCGGCCGTCCCGATCGGCCTCTTCTTCGGTCGCATCGCCAATTTCATCAACGGCGAGCTCTGGGGTCGGGAGACCAGCCTCCCCTGGGGCATGGTGTTCTGCGGTCCGACCATCCCGACCAATGCGGACGGCTCCTGCGTCGCCGGTGAAGTCGCGCGGCACCCAAGCCAGCTCTATGAGGCGGGGCTGGAGGGGCTTGTCCTCTTCCTGATCCTGCGCCTGGCCACCCATCGGCTGCATTGGCTCGAGCGCCGCGGCGCAGTCGCCGGCTTGTTCTTTTTCTTCTACGGCGCCTTCCGCATCGCCACCGAGAACGTCCGCATGCCGGACGCTGGCCTGCAGAATCTGCCGTTCGGACTGACTGTCGGCATGATGCTTTCCGCACCCATGGTGCTGTTTGGCGCCTGGCTGATCTGGCGGGCGTTCAAGACACCGCTCGAGGCGCCGCAGTCGGGTGTGCAGGTGTGAGCCTCGACGAGCGGCTCAAGCGGCGCATTGCCGAACAAGGGCCGATCACCGTCGCCGACTACATGCAGGCCTGCCTGCACGATCCGGAGGACGGCTATTACGCCACCCGCCCTGCGCTCGGCGGCGATTTCATCACTGCGCCACTGATCTCGCAGATGTTCGGCGAGTTGCTGGGGGCCTGGGCGGCCGACGTCTGGACGCAGATGGGCGCGCCAGCGCGGCTGCGGCTGGTGGAACTCGGGCCCGGCGATGGGACAATGATGACCGACATGCTGCGCGCCGCGCGCGCGGCGCCGGGGTTCTGCGAGGCGCTTGAACTCAACTTCGTGGAGACCAGTGCGCCATTGCGCGCGCTGCAGGCAGAGAAGCACCCTTCAGCGCGGTGGTTCGACGAGCTTCGCGAGCTCGGCTCCGATGCGCCGGTGATCATTCTCGCCAACGAGTTTCTCGATTGCCTGCCGGTCTGCCAGTCGGTGCGGACCGCGGCGGGCTGGCGCGAGCGGCGCGTCGGCCTCTCGCCCAGCGGCGCCCTCGCCTTCACGCCCGATGCGGGCCGCGTCGTGGAGTCCTCGCCCACAGCCAAGGCGTTCGCCGGCGAGGTCGCAGGCTTGATCGGCGCAGCCGGCGGCGCAGCCCTCTTCATCGACTACGCCGGCGACGGCCGCGGCGACACGCTCCAGGCCGTGCGGCGCCACACCAAGGAATGCGCCCTTACTTCGCCGGGCGAAGCCGACCTTACCGTCAGGGTGGACCTCGCCGCCTTCCTGAACGCCGCGCGCGACGTTCAGGCCTTCGGCCCGACGAGCCAGGCGGACTTCCTCAATGTCCTCGGCCTGCTGGCCCGCGCTGCGACGCTCGCCCGCGCCAATCCCGATCAGGCCGACAGAATCGCCCGCCAGGTCGAGCGGCTGACCGCTCTCGATCAGATGGGCGAGCTTTTCCAGGTCGTCTGCCTCGCCGCGCCTGGGCTCCAGCCGTCGGGGTTCGCATGACCCTGCCGGTCCTTCGCTCCGAGCTGCTCGCCAGGTCCAACGGCGTGCGCCACGCCTTTTTCACGCGCCAGGGCGGGGTTTCGACCGGGCTCTACGAGAGCCTCAATGTCGGCGTCGGCTCGGGCGACGACCCGGCCGCCGTGGCGGAAAACCGGCGCCGGGCGGCAGCCACACTGGGCGCTGCGCCCGGCGCCCTGCTTACCTGCTACCAGATCCATTCCGCCGACGTCGTGACCGCCCCGGCGCCCTGGCCCGAACGCCCGCGGGCCGATGGCGTGGCGACGAAGACGCCGGGCCTCATCTGCGGCGCCTTGGCGGCGGATTGCGCGCCGGTGCTGCTGGCCGATGCCGAATCGCGGGTGGTCGCCTCGGCCCACGCCGGTTGGCGCGGCGCCCTCGCCGGAGTGGTGGAGAGCGCGGTCGCCGCCATGGCGGAGCTGGGCGCGAGGCCGGAGCGAATCGTGGCCGCCGTCGGCCCCTGCATCGGGCCGAGGTCCTACGAGGTCGGGCTCGACTTCCTGACCGCCTTCGAGGCCGCCGATCCGGACAACGTCCGCTTCTTCGCCGACGGCGACGCGGAGCATCGATATTTCGACCTGCCGGGGTTCGTGCTGGCGCGGTTGGCGGCGGCGGGTGTCGACCAGGCCGAATGGATCGGGGCCGACACATTCGCCGATCCGGGCGTCTTCTTCTCAAACCGCCGCGCCTTCCGCGCCGGTGAGGCCGACTACGGCCGGCTGCTCTCAGGCATCGTGCTGGAGGGGTGAGGCCCCGCGAACTTCACGAACACCAGCTCGGGATCGCCTGGATCGAGATTGTCGATCACGCCGCTGGGCTCGAATCCGACCTTGGCGAGCAGGACCTGCATCGCCGCATTCGACTTGTTCGTCGATGTGAACAGGCGGTCTTCGCCGTGCGCGGCCGCGCAACGCGCCATCAGCGTCGAGCCGATCGCTCGCCGTCGCCAGCCGGGGGCGACCGCTAGCAGCTCGACAAACGGCCGCGAGAAAAACCGTCGGCTGACGATCGCATAGCCCGTTACCTCCCCGTCGGCTTCGGCGATCCAGCTCATGCCGAGTCTCAGCAGGTCGGCGACGAGCGCGGGAACGTGCGGCGCGTGCGACAGGCCGGCCGCGGCGTCGACCGCGGCGATCCGCGGCGCATCGGCGGGACCGGCAGGTCTAAGAACGATCTCCATGCGCCCCTTGCCCCCGCCCCACGCGCTGATAGAAGCCCCCCAGATGTTCCGAACACCCGGGGGGGCTTCATGAAGCTGGTGGCCGGCAACTCCAACCGCAAGCTGGCCGAGGCCATCGCTCAGTCGCTCGACGTGCCGCTCACCAAGGCGACGCTCAAGCGATTCGCCGACAACGAGGCCTGGGTGACCATAGAAGAGAACGTCCGCGGCGAGGACGTCTTCATCATCCAGTCGACCAGCTATCCAGCCAACGACAACCTGATGGAGCTGCTGGTCTGCATCGATGCGCTGAAGCGCGCTTCGGCCAAACGCATCACCGCTGTCACGCCCTACTTCGGCTACGCTCGGCAGGACCGGAAGGTGGGCGGGCGCACGCCGATCTCGGCCAAGCTGGTGGCCAATCTGATCACCCGGGCCGGCGCCGACCGCGTGCTGACCATGGATCTGCACTCCGGCCAGATCCAGGGCTTCTTCGACATCCCCACCGACAACCTGCAGGCGGCGCCGTTGATGGCCGCCGACGTCAAGGAAAATTACCGCGACACCCAGGACCTGCTGATCGTCTCGCCGGACGTCGGCGGCGTGGTGCGGGCCCTGGCCCTGGCCAGCCGGCTCAACGCCGGCCTCGCCATCGTCGACAAGCGCCGTTCGGGTCCAGGCTTGTCAGAGGTGGCCAACATCGTCGGCGACGTGGCCGGCCGGCGGCTGATCATCTACGACGACATCGTCGATTCCGGCACCACCTTGTGCAGCGCCGCCAAGTCGCTGGCCGACGCCGGCGCCAAGGAGGTCTCGGCCTACATTATCCACGGCGTGCTCTCCGGTATCGCCGTCGATCGGGTGCAGGATTCGGTTCTGAAGGAGCTGGTCATCACCGATTCCATCGCCCACGACGACTACCTGCAAGCCGGCGGCAAGATCCGCGTCGTCTCCTGCGCGCGCCTGATCGGCGAGGCTATCCGCCGGATCGCCAACGAGGAGTCGGTCTCCAAGTTGTTCGACTAGGGCGTCATGCGCGACATCGTCTTCGCATCGGGACTGCTGGCGGTCGCCGCGGCGACCGTCGGTAACGCGGCGCCCGCCAGAGCCAATGCGCCTTTCGGCTTCGCCGTCCATGTGACGCTATCGCCCAAGGCCGCCGCGAAGTTGGCGGCGTTGCATGAGACCATCACCCTATCCGCGTCATACTTCGGCGATCCGGCGCCCGATGCCGTCAGGCATGCCGACGAGGTCGGCCAAATCGATCTCGGGCGGCAGAATGTGGAGATTTCGGGCGCCGGCGGGACGGGCATGATCGACGGTCGGGGCCTAAAACGCGCGCGCCTCGCCTGGCTGGCCAAGCCCGAACCGCAGGTCAACCTGAATGTTTATTCTTCCCGTCGCAGCGGCCCGAACAATCTGCTCGACTGCACGTTCTTCCAGGACTTGGTTGCGGTGGCGACGCGCCGCCCGATCGAGCTGACCTGCAAGCTGATCGGCGAAACTTAGAACCGACCGGCATAGGGGCAAGAAACCATACCGGCCACGCTCGATCATTGGCTTACTGACATGGCATCACAGCCTCGTGCGCTCGCGAGTCTGGCGGACCCGGCCGACTCCGGACACATTGCCGCCGCCTGTCGCTGGCAATGCGCCGCCTCTTGGAACGACGCGTGAGATTCTCATTGATGAACATGCCCCGCGCGACGCGGACCTGGGTGATGATCGGTTCGGCGGCCGCTATCGCCGTGCTCGGCGCGCCTCCGATCTTCACCGCGTTGGCGCGGCCGAAGCAGCCGCCGATCGTCGAGGCCCCACCCCCGCCGCCGCCGCCCCCGGGGCCGGTGGCGCTGCCTTCGCGCTCCCTCGCCGACGCGGCCGCCTTTCAGGCCTGGCTGGAACGGCAGGACGCCCTGTCGCCGGCCTTCGTCGACGGTCCGTCGGTGGCCAGGGCCCTGAAAGACGTCTCGGCCCAGAGCTCTCCAGCCCTGGTCCGCGACGCGGTAGCTTATGGCGCCGTGGCGGCGCTCCAGGACCAGGCTTGGGTGGCTGAAATCCGCAAAGCGGCCGACACGCCGGACAACCGCCGGCTGATGGTCGGTTACCTGATCGCGGACGCCCGCTACGCCCTGATCTTCAAAGGCGCGGATGGGGCCGCGGGGCTTGCCCAGCAGGCCATCGGGGCGCCGGCGCTGAAACTCTTCGACCAGGGCAAGGCGGTGCGTCAGGCCTCCTACGACATCCAGCATCAGGAGTGGTCCAAGGCCGAGGTCGCCGATCGGCCGGGGCGCCTGGCCATGGTCGAGCAGCAGGGCAAAGGCCAGCTGCCTGACGCCGCCGATCATGTGGCGGCGCTGCAGGCGGCGTCCACGGGCGGCGCGCCGCTGCCCCTCAAGGCCGATCCCGTGGCGGCGCCCTACCCGCCGCTTGTCGCCGAGTCGCTGCAGCTGGCGGCTGTCGCCGCCCTCGGCGAGGCGAGCGACGATATGTACGACCGCCTCGCGGGCCTCGCAGGCGACGAACGCGGCGCCGAACAGTGCCTGCATGAGGCCAAGCTCAACCTCTACCAGTGCCTGGCCGTGGCCAAGCCGCACTACGAAGATGTTTACTGCATGGGTCAGCACGCCATGAGCGATGCGGCCGCCTGTCTGGTGACCGCGGTGGGCCTGCCGCTGCCCCTGCCGCCGGTGGTCCCGGCCCCGCCGGCCCCCGCCGCGCCGAAGAAGAAGGTGACGCACAGGCGGCGGACGTAGGGCGCGCCAGAGCTATTCCCCACTCACAGGTCTCCTCCCTCGCCCCCGCTTGCGGGGGAGAGGGTTGGGGTGAGGGGGACATCTCCGGAGAGTCAGAGCATCGCGGAAACACCCCTCACCCTGCCCTCTCCCCACTTCGTGGGGCGAGGGTAAGGGGACGTTCGTGGGACGAGGGTTGAGTGGCTACGGTTCTGCTTCGGCGGCCGCTTCCTTCCGCCGCCGCTTGGCCAGTTGCTTCGCCTCGTCGTCGGGAACGCCGAGGACGGCGGGCGTGACCGGCCGGCCGAGCGCCTCGGCTACCAGTTCGGCGGTGCGGTCCTCGACCGCCCGCTCCAGGCGTTCCATGAATTCGCCACGCGGCAGACCGGGCGGCAGCGGCTCGAGGAATTCCAGCACGGCCACACCGCTCCGCTTGGTCCACTTCTCCTGGGTCCAGAAACAGCCGAGGCTGCTGGCCACCGGAACGACCGGCACATCGAAGTCGCGGGCCATGTGATAGACGCCGGTCCGATAGCGATACTTGACGCCGACCGGGGCCAGGGCGCCCTCCGGATAGATCAGGATCTTGCGGTTGTCGGCGTGGGCTTCGGCCGCGGTGCGGGTCAGGGCGCGGCGCGCCTCCGGTCCGCCGCAGCTGTCAACGACGATGGCGCCCAGCTTCTTGAGAATGGTCTTGAAGAGCGGGAACCGCTCCAGATGGTCGCCGGTCACGAAGGCCAGGTCGTCGAACTGGCCGTAGATGCTGAAGCCGTCGCCATAGGAGGCGTGCTTCGGGGCGAGGATAAAGGCGCCCTGCGGCAGGCGCTCGGCGCCGCGGACCTCCAGCTTGATGCCGGCAATCGCCGACATCGCCCAGACCATGCGGTCGACATAGGCCTTGACCACCCGCCGCACGCGCCGGCGACCGGGCGTCAGCGCCGCCAGCGCCGCCCCGAGGGTGTAGAAGACCGAGATCAACCCGAAGGCGATGTTGAAGCAGAGGCTGCGCATGGGTTCATGATCCGGAATTGACCGCCAGGCGGGCGGCGAGCCTGAGGGTGCGGCGGACGAGGGTGACCGCCGCCAGGAGTGAGATCAGCGCCAGACCGATCGCCAGCGACCAGCCGGAGGGCCACAGGGTCGGCTCGGCGACGGCGGCGACCACTGTCACGAGGGTCAGCAGCGCCATGCGGTGCGGTTTGGCGCCGGGGCCGCAGAAATCGGCCGGCTGGCCAAGGCCGCGGCCGAGCTCGCGGACATAGGCGGTGAGCACGGCCAGAATCGCCGCCGCCCAGCCGAGGTCGGCCGCCCAGCCAAGGCCCGCCCGCGCCGCGCCATAGCCGGCCCCGACCAGGAACAGGGCGTCGGCGATACGGTCGGGCAGCTCGTTCCAGATCGGCCCGGCCGGGCTGCCGCGGCCGTGCTCCACCGCGACCATACCGTCGAGCAGATTGCACAGCAGTCGGCACTGCACACTGGCCGCCGCAACGAGCAACAACGCCACTCTGGCGGCCCCATGCGCCGACCCGGCGGCGACGAAGGCGGCGCAGCCGATCAGGGCGAAGACGAGCGAGCCGGCCGAGACCGCGTCGGGGCTGACGCCCCGGCCGGCGAGCCAGGCGGCGGCCGAGCGCGCCCAGCCGGTGTCGCGCGACTTCAGCGGACGGCGGTTTTCCGGCCCGGCAGTCACAGCGAGCCCCCAGCGAAAGGCCCGTGCGAGATCATCGTCAAATCAGGCATGATCGTCGAACGCCCCCTCCGCCAGGGAATCACATGCTCATCGACGCGCATAGCCTCTCCCTGAACCCGGCGGCGCACATGGTCTGGGGCTTCGCGGCGGTTTTCGCCTTCCTGATCGTCGGGACGAGCGCGGCGGTGATCCTGCCGCGGTTCAAGGCGGGCGAAGGTTTCGCCGACCTCGGCAAGCGCATGGTTTCGTGGTGGGTGATCATCGCCCTGGTCGCCGGAGCGCTCGTCGGCGGCTGGCCAGCGACCTCGGCCCTGTTCGCGGTCGTCTCGTTCCTGGCCCTGCGTGAATTCCTGTCCCTCGCGCCGGCGCGCCAGGAAGACCGGCTGATCATCTTCCTGATCTATCTGACCATTCCGATCTCTTATTTCTTCGTCGTCATCAACATCTACATGTTCTACCTGGTGTTCATCCCGGTCTATGTTTTCCTGGCGTTGCCGTTCCTGATGGCCTGCATCGGCCAGACCAAGGGATTCCTCACCTCGACGGCGACTTTCCACTGGGGCGTGATGACCTGCGTCTACAACATCGGCTTCATCGCCCTCCTGATGCGGGTGCCGCGCTGGGACGCGCCGCAGGCCGGCGCGGTCGGCCTTGTCTTTCTTCTGCTGGTCGCCACCGAGGGCAACGACGTCTTCCAGTACCTGACCGGCAAGCTGTTCGGTCGGCACAAGATCGTGCCGGCGGTCAGTCCGAAGAAAACCTGGGAGGGCTTTCTGGGCGGTTGGCTGCTGACCGCCGCGATGATCGTTCTCATCGGGCCGCTGTTCACGCCCCTGCACGGTGTCGGCCTGTGGACCGTGGCGCTGACCTTGCCCCCGGCGGGATTTGCCGGCGACATCACCTTTTCGGCCATCAAGCGCGACATCGGCGTCAAGGACACCTCGGGCTTCATCCCGGGGCACGGCGGCGTGCTCGACCGGCTCGACAGCCTGACGTTCACTTCGCCGCTCTATTTTCATCTGCTCGCCTACTTCTCGCTGGCCACTTATTAGAGCCGGCCATGACTTGGCTGCGGTTTCTGCTCATCACCGCCATCCTGCGCCCGGCGGCCCGCTTCATGCTGGGCGCGGATATCGTCGGGCAGGAGAACCTGCCGAAGAGCGGCCCGGCCATCGTCGCCGCCAACCACAACAGCCACGTCGACACCCTGCTGCTCCTCAGTCTGTTCTCCCCGCGCGCTCTGGCGCGGGTGCGGCCGGTGGCGGCGGCGGACTATTTTCTGGCCAATCCGGCCATCAGCTGGTTCTCGCGCAACATCATCGGCATCGTGCCTGTCGACCGGGCGGCGGCGGGGAGCGGCGTCGACGTGCTCGGCGGCGCCCGCGAGGCGCTGGCGCGCGGCGACATCCTGATCATCTTCCCGGAAGGCTCGCGCGGCGTCGCCAGCCAGGACATGGCCCCGCTGAAGAGCGGCGTGGCGCGCCTGATCGAAGCCTGCCCGGAAGCGCCGGTGACGCCGGTGTGGATCCAGGGCGCCGGCCGCGTCTTGCCGAAGGGCGCGCACATCCCGGTGCCGCTGACCTGCTGCGCCCTGGCCGGACCGCCGATCCGCTGGCAGGGCGACCGCATCGCCTTCATGGCCGAGCTCAAGGCGGGGCTCGAAGCCCTGCGCGCCGAGGCGCCACCGCTGAAGTGGCGCGACACCGACTAAAGCGACGTGGCGGCTCATGAGCGGGCGGCCGCCAGGGCTTCCCTCACCCGCGTGAGCGCGGTCTCGACCGGCGCGGTTTCGCCCAGCATGTCGAAGGTACGGTAGAGCGTGAAGACGCAGTGGCCGTGCACGGTGGCGACCAGGGACCGGGTGAGCGGGAGGACGGCGGCGGCGTCCAGGCTCGGCAGGGCCATCGCCACCTCGCCGGCGACGACCCCCATAAGGTCGGCGACCAGGGCCTGATACCAGTCCGGCGCCGGGCCGCCGTCGGCCATGCGGGTCTCGAAGATGGCGATCCAGGTCTTGGGATTGTCGGCCGCGAATTCGAAATAGGCCCGCACCAGGGCCGCGATGCGATCGCCGTCACTGGCGGCGAGGCGGGCGCGCAGCTCGGCCGTCCAGCGGGCGAGCGTGCGGGCGTTGAGGGCCAGGATCAGACCGTCGAGGCTGCCGAACACATTGTAGAGGCTGCCGATCGAATAGCCGACTCGCTTGGCGACCTCGCGGGCCGAGAACCGCTGCAAGCCGGTCTCGGAGAGCTGCCGGAGCCCCTCCTCGACGAACAGCGCCTCCAGCTGCGGCCGTGTGTGATCGGATCGCCGTCCCATGCCAACCTCAATTGAACATTGTTCAAAATAGTTATTGAACACCGCTCAATTGTGTGGTGTGATGCCTTCGACGTCAAGCGGGAATTGTCCAGCCTGCGTCGGGGATCTGGTTCGATGTTCATGTTCGAAGCCGTCGTGCTCAAGGGCGTTCGTGAGTGTCAGCCGTCGGAAGTGATTGAAAACATGGCCGCCGTCGGCCTAGCCAGCAGCGCCGCCGAGCCCATCCGCCGCCGTCCCGGCTACCCCGGCTGCCGCCACTTCAACGAGAACTACATCGGCAGCTGGCTGGCCGAGGCGGTGGCGAAGAACGAATCCCGTTGATCGATCGGACGGCGCCGTTTGCTTGCCGGCGCCGTCCACGACGTTCCCGTTTCATGGGAGAGCCATTCATGAACCTCGAGGTCCTGGAATTCACCCGCCGCGCGCTCGACAAGGGCGTCAGCCGCGAGCGGGTCGCCAGCGCGCTGAAGCAGGCCGGCTGGTCGGACCCAGACATTCGCGCCGCGGCCGGCGCTTTTGCCGATATCGACTTTCCCATTCCCGTGCCGAGACCGCGACCGCATCTCTCCGCGCAGGAAGTGTTCATCTACCTGCTCTTCTTCACCACGCTTTCGATGTGCGCCTTCAATCTGGGCGCGCTCATATTTCAGCTGATCGATCTCCGTTTTCCTGACGCCGCGCGTGGCGCTCCTTTGTTCGGAGGCATCGGCGGCGACCGGCGAAGCTTCATCGTTCAGGCCATGCGGGGCAATATTTCCGCGCTGATCGTGGCGTTCCCCGTCTTTCTGTTTCTCTTCCGAACGATCAACGTGGCGATGAAGAGGGACCCCACCAAACGTCAGTCGGGTCCGCGCAAATGGCTCACCTACCTGGCGCTCTTCGTGACCGCCTCGACGCTGATCGGCGATGTTTCATCGCTCATCTACAATCTTCTCGGCGGCGAACTCGCCACGCCCTTCCTCCTGAAGTCGGCCACCGTGGCGCTCATCTCGGGGGGCGTATTTGGTTACTTCTTCGTCGATGTGCGGAAGGACGACAAAGCGTGAAGCCGGCGCCGCACCTGCTGTTCGGAGTCGCCGCCAGCCTCTTCGTCGTCGCTGGCGTCGGGGCCGGCATCCTGATCGTCGGTGGACCGGGCCATGCGCGGGGGCAGCGGCTTGACGATCTGCGCCTCGACTCATTGCGGATGATCTCGTCAGAGGTAGATCGGTTCGAACAAAAGCATCATGCGCTGCCGCAGACGCTCGAGGGACTCGACGCGGGCGACGCGGGCGGCGAGTCCTGGCGCGATCCCGAGACCAAGGCGCCCTACGAATACCGCCGCACCGGCGCAGCGTCCTACGAGATGTGCGCGCGCTTCGCCGTCGCCTCGGACCAGGATGAGGATAGGCAGTGGCGTCACGGGATTGGCCGGTCGTGCTTCGAACTCAGCGTGGATGCCCCGGCGCATTGACCGATGAGCGCACTCATCCCTCCCCTGCCTTCCCGGCTGCCGCCACCTCAACGAGAACCACATCGGCAGCTGGCTGGCCGAGGCGGTGGCGAAGGTGGAAGGGCGGTGAGCCTACCAGGGATTCTTCCTTCGCCCCTTTCAAGGGGGAGAAGGTGGCGCGTAGCGCCGGATGAGGGGGCCCGCGCCTTCGTCCGGATCTCGCAGCAAAGTCCCGTCACGCGGATAGACCCCCTCATCCGCGCCTGCGGCGCACCTTCTCCCCCGCTCGCGGGGGAGAAGGAAGCGACATTGGTTGGTTCATCCGCTTGCCCGCGCCCAGACGAATTGCATCGTCGGCCGCCTTCGTGTATCGAGCCGCACCCTGATTTCCGGAGGGGCCGCAGGGCCCTGGCGCCGCGCATGGGAGCGCGGCGATTTTCTTTTTGAGGTTTGGCCATGGCCGATATCGTTCTCAACGTCGAGGTGCGCGAGCGCACCGGCACCGGCGGCGCCCGCGCGGCGCGCGAAGCCGGCCTGGTGCCCGGCATTCTCTACGGCGGCCAGCTCGATCCGGTGGCCATCGCCGTCAAGGAACGCGAGTTCAGCAAGGCCCTGGTGACCGGCAAGCTGCTCGGCCACCTGGTGACGCTGAAATACGGCAAGGAGACCCAGCCGGTCATCGCCAAGGACGTGCAGTTCCACCCGGTCACCGACCGGCCGCTGCACTTCGACCTCTACCGCGTCGACGCGCACCAGCAGATCCACATCGAAGTGCCGGTGGCCTTCCGCAACCACGAAGCCTCCCCGGGTCTGAAGCGCGGCGGCACGCTCAACATCAACATCCACGCCCTCGAAGTGGTGGCCGCGGCCGACCACATCCCCGAGGAGATCGCCATCGACCTCACCGGCCTGGAGATCGGCGATTCGATCCGCGCCGCGGACCTGAAGCTGCCGCAAGGCGTCGAGGTCTCTCCGCGCCATCGCGACGCAACCATCGCTTCGGTGGCCGGCCATGCCGCCGATGACGCCGAGGAGGGCGAAGCCGAAGTCGTCGCCGAGGAAGCTTCGGAATAGGGCTGGAGACACCTCTCCCCTGAGGAGAGGGAGGGGCCCGCGCCCGAAGGGCGTGGGAGGGTGAGGGGTTACGCTGCCGGCCGATGGTCCCTCAGTCATGAACCGCAGAGACCCGAGAATTTCGCCGCGGAACGCCCGGCGCCGTAACCCCTCACCCGGGCGCGCCTTACGGCGCGTCTCGACCTCTCCCTGTGGGAGAGGTGGCCGATGCTGATCTTCGCAGGGCTCGGCAATCCCGGCCGCGAGTATGCCGGCAACCGGCACAATCTCGGTTTCATGGCTGTGGACGCGATCGCCCATCGGTGGAGCTTCGACCGCGAGCGCGCGAAGTTCGCCAGCCTCGTCCGCGAGGGGACGATCGCCGGCGAGAAGGTGCTGACCCTCAAGCCGCAGACCTTTTACAACGAGAGCGGGCGCGCGGTGGGCGAGGCTTTGGCCTTCTACAAGCTGACGCCGGGCGACGTCGTGGTGTTCTACGATGAGATCGACCTGGCGCCCGGCCGCTTCCGGATGAAGACCGGCGGCGGGGCGGCCGGCAACAACGGCATCCGCTCGCTGGCCGGCCGCATCGGGCCCGACTTCCGCCGCGCGCGCCTGGGCACCGGGCATCCCGGCCACAAGGACCGGGTGATGGGCCACGTGCTGTCGGACTTCCACAAGAGCGAGATCGCCTGGGTGGCGGAGCTGACGCGGGCCGTGGCCGAGGCCGCGCCCCTGCTCGTCGCCGGCGAGGACGAACGCTATCAGGCCGAGGTCATGCGCCTCGCCCCGGCCGAGAAGCTCGACCCTCGGGCTCAGAAAGCGGAGGACGCATGATCCTCCCCGGCATCGGACTGTGGTTGATCCTGTCGATCGCCTGCTGCGTGCACGCGGTGCGCACCAACCAGAACATGTATTGGCTTTTGATCATCCTGATGTTCCCCTGGTTGGGGGCGCTGATCTATGGCGTCGCCGTGATCCTGCCGGGGATCGGCGGCGGCCCGGCCGTGCGACGCATGCGCCAAAACGCCCGGGAGACGCTCGACCCCACCCGCGAGTATCGCGCCGCCCAGGCGGCCTGCGAGCAGTCGGGCACGGTCGCCAACCGCATGCGCCTGGCCAAGGCCGCCGCGAGCCTTGGCCGCTGGTCCGAGGCCGAACAGCTCTTCGGACTCGCGGCCCAGGGCATTCACGCCGAGGATCCGGCCCTGCTACTCGGCCGCGCCCACGCCCTTGTGGAATTGGAGCGGCCGGCCGAAGCCCTGCCGCTGCTGGAGCGGCTGAAGACGGCCGGCGAGCGAGCCATGACCCCGGCCGCGTCGCTGGCCATGGCCCGAGCGCTGGAGGGCCTGGGACGGCTCGCCGAGGCCGAGGCGCAGTTCGATGACGCGGCCGGTCGCATGCCGGGCCTGGAAGCCATCGCCCGCCAGGCGGCGTTCCTCGCCCGCACCGGGCGTATGGACGAGGCGCGGTCGCAACTGACCGAGATCGATCGGCGGATCGCCGGCCTGTCGCCGCAGTTCCGCCGCGAAGGCCGCCATTGGCGCGACCTGGCGGCCCGAACGATCGGTTGATCCCTCGTGGCGCCGGCGTCTCGCCGGCGAGAGGCCGGCGCTAGGTTCTACGACCGCCATCTGTGAAAGCTGCGGAATTGTGCTAGGGCGCGCGCCATGGCCCTCAAAGTTGCGATCGTGGGACTGCCCAACGTCGGCAAGTCCACCCTCTTCAATGCGCTCACGCAGACCGCTGCCGCTCAGGCGGCGAACTATCCGTTCTGCACCATCGAGCCCAACGTGGGCGAGGTGGCGGTGCCCGAATCGCGCCTGGACGCGTTGGCGAAGATCGCCGGCAGCAAGGAGATCATCCCGGCGAGGATCACCTTCGTCGACGTGGCCGGCCTCGTCCGCGGCGCCGCCCAGGGCGAGGGTCTGGGCAACCAGTTCCTGGCCAACATCCGCGACTGCGACGCGACGGCGCTGGTCGTGCGCTGCTTCGAAGACGGCGACATCGCCCACGTCGAGGGCCGAATCGATCCGCTGGGCGACATCGACATCATCGACACCGAGCTGATGCTGGCCGACCTCGAGAGTCTGGAGCGCCGGCTGCCGGCCCTCGAAAAGCGCGCCAAGGCCGGTGGCGACAAGGAAGCCCAGGCCACGCTGCGCCTCGCGCTTCTTGCCAAGACCGAACTCGACGCCGGCCGACCGGCCCGCGCCGCCAAGGTCGCCGAAGAGGACGCCAAGGCCTGGCGCATGCTCCAGCTGCTCACCGCCAAGCCGGCCCTCTTCGTCGCCAATGTCGATGAGGCCAGCGCCGGGACCGGCAACGCCCTTTCCGAGCGGGTCGCCGAGCGCGCGACGCGCGACGGGGCCGAGTGCGTCGCCATCTCCGCCCGCATCGAGAGCGAGATCGCGGTGCTTGATCCTGCCGAGCGGACAGAGTTCCTCGAGGCCCTGGGCCTGGAGACTCCCGGCCTCGACCGCCTGATCCGCGCCGCCTACCACCTTCTCGGCCTGCAGACCTATTTCACCGCCGGGCCAAAGGAGTCGCGCGCCTGGACGATTCCTGTGGGGGCCGTCGCGCCGGAGGCGGCCGGGGTCATCCACACCGACTTCGAGAAGAAATTCATCCGCGCCGAGACCATCGCCTATGACGACTACGTTCGCCTGAACGGCGAGGCCGGCGCCCGGGCCAATGGCCGCCTCCGCGCCGAGGGCCGCGATTATGTGGTCAAGGACGGCGACGTCATGAACTTCCTGCACGGAGGGTGAGGGACAGCCTTCTCCTCCCCCCACTCCGCCCACCGCAAGCGAGGGAGAAGGAACAGTAGAAGGAAGGTCCTGCAATGCTTCACGAGAGAGAGGGATCTCAGACGCGCGGGGCGCCGGCCAGCTCGCCCATCGGCTGAGCGACCGCGCCGTAGCCCGCGTCGGGTGGAATGACCAGGAAACGCTCGCCGTCGCGCATCTCTACCTTGGGCAGGACAGAAACCAGCGGCCGTGCAAGCGCGCGCGCCAGGCAATCCTCGGCGCTCTCGGCCTCGCCCAGCAACCGCAGGTTCATCAGGGTCGGAAAGATGATCGTCCGCTCGCCGGCGGCGGCGAGCCGCAGCGCCTCGGCCGGCGCGATCCATTCGGCGTCGACGGTCTCGCGCCCGTCGCAGGCGGCGACCTGATCGGGCGGCGCCTGCAAGGCGTAGAACCAGGTGTCGAAGCGCTTGGGCATCATCGCCGGCGTGATCCAGCGGGCGAAGACCGTCAGGCCGTCCAGACGCAGCTTCACGCCGAGGTCGGCTATCACGTCGAGGAAGCGGACGTCGCCGGCGTCCACCGCCGCGCGCACAGCCGGCTCGCTGGCCCCCGAGAACGGTCGGCCGTCGTCATGCTCGGCCAGCAGAATACCAGCCTCCTCGAAAGACTCGCGAATGGCGCCGATGCGTAAGGTCCGCTGAATGGGGTCCAGGCCCTCCCAGCCGATCGACCGCTCGGCCCAGGCCTCGTCCTCGTCTCCGGCGTGGGTCTTGCCGCCGGGAAAAACCAGAGCTCCGGTCGCGAAATCGATCTGATGGTGGCGCTGGACCATCAGCACCTGGAATTCCGGCGCATCGCGCAGCAACAAGACGGTGGCGGCCGGCTTCGGCTCGGGCGCTTGCTCGCTCATCTGGGCGTCTCCGGGGCTGGCTGCGATTGCGGTCGGCGGCAGCGGCCAAGCGGCATCATCGTCGAGGGCCAGGAGGTAGGGGTCAAGCCGCGCCGGCGCGTGGCCCTTGCTCCACGTTGCTTTGGGGGAGAGAAAATAGCGCGATGGAAAAGATCGAACTCGTCAGTCCCCTGGACGGCTTCCGCTTCGCCGCCTTCCGCCAGACCCCGCCCGACGCACGCCGCGGCGGCCTGATCGTTATCCAGGAGATCTTCGGGGTCACCGACCACATTCGTGAACAGGCCGCCCTATACGCGGAGGAGGGCTTCGAGGTGATCGCGCCTTCGCTCTTCGACCGCCGCGCGCCCGGCTTCGAGGCGGCCTATGCGAGCGAGGACATCAAGCACGCGGCCGAGCTCTCGCAGGCGACACCCTGGGCCGAGGTGGCCGCCGACCTCTCCGCCTGCGTTGCGGCGCTGGAGCCGCCGGTCTTCGCCGTCGGCTGGTGCTGGGGCGGAGCGGCGGCGTGGTTGGCGGCCTGCCGCCTCGATGGCGTGGCCGCCGCTTCCTGCTACTACGGCCGGCGCATCCCCGAGTTCGCTGGCGAAACGCCGAGGTGTCCGGTTATCGCCCACTTCGGCAAGCGCGACGCCTCGATCCCCACGGCGGTGGTAGAGCAAATCAAAGCCGCAAACCCCGACATCCCGGTGTTCGTCTACGACGCCGGCCATGGCTTCAATTCCGATCGCCGCGCCGACTACGACCCTGACTGCGCCAGGCTGGCGCGGCTGCGCACCGTGCAGCTCTTCGCCCGGGCCGGAAGTCGGGGGGAATTTTAGTCCTTCATCCTCGAGGGAGATCCCTCGTAGCGCCGGAGGAAGCCGGCGCTACGAGTCGTCCCTCACGCCGCCGCGATTTGGATCGGCTGACCCAGATGTTGCAAGAAATCCGGCTTACCGAGGGCCACGCCGTGGGCGCGCAACAGGGCGTAGGCGGTGGTGACGTGGAAGAAGAAATTGGGCAGCGCAAAGTTGGTCAGGTAGTCGCGGCCGGCGAAGCGATATCCCATGCCGTTAGGGAATTTCAGCACCACCTCGCGCGCTTCGGCCCCTTCGAAGGCGGCCCGGTCCACGCTCTTGATGTAGTCAATCGTGCGCTGGCAGCGCACCGCCAGCTCAGCGAAGCTGGTCTCGGTGTCCGGCATGGCCGGCGCCTCGACGCCGGTCAGGCGGGCGACGGCGGACTTGGCGGTGTCGGACGCGATCTGGAACTGGGCCGAGAAGGGCCGCATGTCGGGCGCCAGCCGCGCTTCCATGAGCGCCGCTTCGTTGCGGCCTTCGGCCAGGGCCTTGTCGAGCCAGGCCTGCATATTGGTCAGGGCGGCCGTGAAAACGGGCGCCGAAGCGTCGTAGATCGTAAAGCTCATGTAGTCCTCCCGAGGCGCCTTGCGCGCCCGCCGACCTCATATGGGCGCCTCGGGGTTCGGCCGTAAGCGAGAGACGGGTGAAAGACCCACGGTTCTGGGTCCGCTCTGCGGATCCGACCGATCTTTTGCCGATGATGCACCGATATCGCGTGGCGGCCGATTGCGCGGGCGGGGCGCCAGTGGGCTAATGACTCCGACGGATCCACGCAGGGGCGGCGGATGGATTTCGACGGTGCGCTCAAGACGTTCGAAACCTATGCGGTCGACTTCGTCCGCTACATTCTCTCGGTCTGCGGCCGTGGGGCCTTCAAGCGGCGCGCGCCGGATCTCGAGAACAAACTCTTCACCTTCGCCCTGATCAGCGCCGTTCTCGGCGCCTTCCTCAACATGAAATACGTCAGCGGGCTTTCCGTCGGCGAAGGCGATCTCGTCACGCCCGTCGTGACGGAGTTCTCCATCTGGATCGCGCTGTCGGTCCTGGTCTGGTTCGGCATGGGGCTGGGACGGCGGGGCCCGACGCTCTATACGCCGGCGCTCAGCGCCGTGCTGCGCGTCCTGCCCGTCGCCTTCGTTCTCAGCGCCTATGGGGGATTCGTGCTGACGAATCTCGCGCAATTATGGACGGTCCCCGCCTGCGCGCCGTGGCAGGCCTACGCCGGCACCGTCGCGGTGCGGTTCGTGTTGATCGCCCTCTTCATGCCGTTGTCGATCGCCCTCGTCTCCAGCCACGTCTCGCAAGGTCGGGCTTGGGTCGTCGGCTTGGCGGTGGCGGCGGCCATGCTCGCCGTCCAGGGCGGTACTTTGGGCGCATTTCTCGTCGCCCAGGCGAACAAGACCTGTGCCCGCGCCAAGACCTGCACGGTCCCGGGCGCCGTTCGCAACTACGTTGACCAGGGTTGGATGTCGGTGGAGGGCTGCCTATGACGCGACTTGCCAAGGTAACGCTGGCCTCGGCGCTCGCGGCCCTGACAACGGGCTGCTCGCGCGGTGGGCTGGTCTGTGCGTGGTTCGGCTGGAACTGTCCGCCGCCAAGTGCGGGCCAGGGCGTTGGACCGAATGTGGGCGCGCCGCCGCCCGCCTTGCTACCGCCGCCCCCGCCGCCGGTAGTGATGGATGAGGAACACAAGAAGGTCCCACCGAACATCGTCCAGTTTCACCCCGGCCACCCGCCGCCGGCCTTGCTCCAGGGACAGCACGGCTATCCGCCCGCCGTCGTCCAACTCCATCCCGACCACCCGGCGCCACGCCAGCCCTGAAGCTATTCCTCGATCAACCGCCCGAGTTGCGGATCGGCCTCGATGCGGCGCAGGAGCACGGCCTGGGCGATGAGCAGTCCCAGGCCCGCGGCGAAGGCGGCGAGCGCCCCGGCCGGGTCGCGTCCCCCGTGAGCGGCGCCGGCGATGCGCCAGAACACCACCCCGGCCAACAGCAGGATCATGCCCACGCCAGCCAGCACCGAGATGACGCTCTGGCCGTAGCCGGTGCGGTAGCTGGTCCACAGGTGCGCGGTCATCAGCCGCGAGACGGCCGGCACGAAGAGGATCAGACCCACCGCGACAAGCAGGAAGGCGCCCGGGAAAATGGCGGTGCGCAGCAGCTTGAGCGCCTCGCCCGCGCCCGGAACGCGCTGCCAGGCCTCCAAGGCAGCCACCGCGTAGATCAAGGCGGCGACGACAATCAGGGTGTGTTGCATGCGGCGGAACAGCCGCCACGAACGGGCATGGGCCATTACGTCAAGATGGCGATAGGCGGCGGGGCTTGAAACCCCTCTGCCCCGCGACAGAATTGGGCGCCCACAAACAATCACTCATCGGGACGCTTCGACGCGTCGCGACCTTTCCCGCGCAGCGGTGGCGAAAGCACGGGGACTCACGCCCGTCCAACGCTTGAAGGCGCGGGAGAAGGCTGCAGGCTCGGAGAAGCCGACGAGATAGGCCGTCTCGTTCACCGACACCTTGCGGGCCGTCAGGTAATCCACCGCCAGACGATGGCGCAGCGCGTCGAGCACGCTCTCGAATGCGGCGCCCTCGGCCCGGAGGCGCCGCCAGAGAGTCTGGCGGCTGACGCCCAGGCCAGCGGCGACGGCGACGGCGCTGGCTTCGCCGGTGTGCAGTAGGGGCAGGAGAAGGCTCTCGACCCGGCCGCGCAGCGATTTCGACGCCTCCAACTCGGCAAGCAAGGCGTCGCCGCGCTGGCTGAGCACCCCGAAGGCGTACCGCGGCAGGCGGGCGACCTGGTGAGTCGCCCATCCAGGATCCACGCGCAGGGCGTTCCAGGCAGCGTCGAAGGCGACCGGGGCGCCCAGGATGCGCTCATATTCGCTTCGATAGCCAGGGTCGGAATGGGTGACCTCCACGGCCATGACCAGTGGCGTCGCGCCGAACTTGCGCGTGCCGCAGACGAGGTGGGCGAAGGCCGACTCGGTGAGTTCAGGAAAGGCGTTGGGATCGCGGCGGGCGTCGACCACCCAAACACCGCCGCGCTCGAAGCGAGTCTGGAAGCGTTCACCGTCGGAGACGCCCTCCACTTCGACGATCAGGCGGACATAGCGGTTCAATTGATGGAACGCCTCCATCATGGTCGCGGCGGCTTCGCCGATCAGGCCGACGATGGAGAACTGGGCGACCTCGATCGCTTCGCCATAGTGGAGGGCGAGCGCCGGATCGCCGGTGAGGACCTTAGCCTCGGCCATCAAGGCGGCGTAACAGGCGAACGGCAGGCGGTTGTCCTGGTCGTCGAGGCCGGCGGGGTCGATAGCGGCGGCGGAAAGTAGCGAAATCCGATGCGCGCCGCGGGTGACCGCAAAGTCGACTAGGGCGCGAACGAAGCCGGCGGAGACGGTCGGTTCAGACATGGGTTGGGCTGTTACGCAGGATCAAGCGATGGGTCCGCCACGTCATGGCCACGCGCCCCCGCCCGGCGCAGGCTGCGGAGCATGTCGCCAGTTCTCATCCTTCATATCAGCGCGGCCAGCATCGGCCTACTGACCGGCGCCGTGGCGCTCATCGCGCGCAAGGGCGAGGCGACGCATCGGGCGGTGGGGCTGGCGTTCTGCGTCGCCATGCTGACCATGACGGCGGCGGCGGCGTGGCTGGCCGCGACAGTTCAAGGCCAGAGCGGCAAGCTGCCTGGCGCGGTGTTCACCTTCTATCTGGTGGCGACGGCCTGGGCGACCATGCGGCGCCCGCCGATGACCGTGGGCCGGTGGGACAAGGCGGCGCTGGCCGTTCCGGCCGCCATGGCCGGGGTGATGATCTTCTTCACCTTCCTGGCTGTCACCGACCCCACCAGCCAGCCAATGGGCGCACCGCCGCTGCCGGCCTACTTCATCCTTACCGGCATAATCCTTCTCGTCGCGGGGCGGGACCTCAAGGTGGTGCGGGCCGGCGGGGTGGCCGGGCGGGCGCGCCTGACGCGGCACCTGTGGCGGATGTGCGTAGGCTTTTCCGTCGCCACCGGCTCGTTCTTCCTGGGCAAGCAGGCGCACATGCCGGCGTTCGTGCGCGGCTCGCCGGTGCTGATTTTGCTGGCCGTGGCCCCGCTTCTGGCGATGGCGTTCTGGTTGCTGAGGGTGGGATTGGCGAAGGAGTTCCCCAACCCATCACTCGAACATGTCTGACGGCGGACGAGAGCTGGGGTTCAATGCCCCTCGAAACTTACCAGGGCCGTGACCGGCACGCCGGCGACGCGGATCCGCGCGGCGCCGCCCAGTTCCGGCAGGTCGATCACCGCGCCCATGGCGACGATCTCCGCCCCCGACTCGCGCAGCAATTGCACCGCCGCGAGCGCCGTGCCGCCCGTGGCGATCAGGTCGTCGATCAGGAAGACCCGCTCGCCGGGGCGGATCGCATCGAGGTGGATCTCGATGGCATCCTCGCCGTACTCCAGAGCGTACTCCACCGCCCGTGTGGCGTGAGGCAGCTTGCCGCGTTTGCGCAGGGGCACGAAGCCGGCCCCCAGCTGGTGCGCCACGGCACCGCCCAGGATGAACCCCCGGGCCTCGATGCCGGCCACCTTGTCGATCTTCTGATCGGTGAACGGTGCGGCCAGCGCGTCCACCGCCGCGCGGAAGGCGACCGGGTCGGCAAGCAAAGTGGTGATGTCGCGGAACAGGATCCCGGGCTTGGGGTGGTCCGGGATGGTGCGAATGGCGTCGGCGAGATTCATGCGGAGAGCGCCCGCCCAGCTATGGCCGAAAGCCTGGCGACCATGACTGGGTCGCGCGCCTCCGGCGGGGTGATGATGGCGCCGTCGAGCGCCTGGTCGATCGGCGAGGCGTCACGGCGTTTCGGCAGCGCGGCCACGAGGCGCCGGACAAGCTCGCGCGCCTTGGCGGCGTTGGCGTGCAGGACCTCAACGATGTGGGTTACCTCCACGTGGGCGATCTCCTCGTGCCAGACGTCGTAGTCGGTGACCATGGCGACGCTGGCGTAGGGCAACTCCGCCTCGCGGGCGAGCTTGGCCTCGGGCATGTTGGTCATGCCGATGACATCGCAGCCCCACGACCGGTAGAGCGCGCTCTCGGCCTTGGTGGAAAACTGCGGACCCTCCATGGCCAGATAGCAACCGGTCGGGAAGACGTGCGCGCCGGCGGCGCGGGCCGCTTCCGCGGCGAGTGCGGAAAGCCGCGGGCAGACCGGCTCGGCGACGCTGACGTGGGCGACGAGCCCGGGGCCGAAGAAGCTCTTCTCCCGCGCGAAGGTGCGGTCGATGAACTGGTCGACGACCACGAAATCGCCGGGCGCGATGGCCTCGCGCAACGAACCGACCGCCGAGAGCGAGAGAACGTCGGTGCAGCCGAGGCGCTTCAAAGCGTCGATATTGGCGCGGGCGTCGACGGCGGACGGCGGCAGGCGGTGACCGCGGCCGTGGCGCGGCAGGAAGGCGAGGCTGACATGGCCAAGTCGCCCAGTCAGAATCTCGTCCGACGGCGTCCCGAACGGGCTATCGACGGCGACCCATTTACGGTCCTCAAGGCCCTCGAGGTCATAGACCCCCGACCCCCCGATCACGCCCAAAGTCCAGCCGGCCATCGGCCCTCCGCGAATACGTCCGCGGCCGTAAGACCGGCGGGGTGAGCGGGTGTCAACCAGAGAAAGCAATCCACCGATGGCACAGATGAGCACGGATTGATCACGCGGAGAGGTTCAGGCGCCAGCGCCTGGCCTTCGATTGTGCGCCAAAGGTGCGCGAAGCACCGTTGCGACCATCCGGACGGGGCAAGGCCTGCTGCGATCAGTCTGTGTTCATCTGTGGATCAAACAGGGGTGGCGCCGATGTCCGAGGAAGACGCAAGTAGAGCCCATGCGGTTCGCGGCGCTGCTGATTCTCCTGGCAATGAAGACCGCCCCTGCACTGGCCGGCGAGACCGCTTGCCGCCTCGATCGCGGCCGGATCGTGGTGACGGCGGCGTTCGGCGATGTGGCCGGCGACTTCGTGCTCGACGCCGCCAGCCCGAAAAGCAAGCTGGACGACACGGTGGCCGGGATGTGGAACCTGGGCGAGCAGGAAGCGCGGGCCGACCTGCGCCTGGCCGGCGTACGCCTGCCGGGCTTTGTCATGCAGGTGGCGCCCCTCGATTCGGCGGGGATCGCCGGCGTGATCGGCGCCGACGCGCTGGGCGGTTTCGTCACCGAGATCAGGACCGCACCCTGCCGCGTCACGCTCTCGCGGCGCGCCGGCCGGCCCTGGCCCACCCGCCTGCCCCTGCGGGTGATCGGCGGCGCCTTCGCCACGTCTGCGGCTGTGTCGGACGGCGTGACGAGCCGGGCCGGCTGGTTCGCCGTGGCCACCGGCGCGCCGGGCGTGACGCTGACCGATGCCAAGCTCACCCGCGCGCCGCCCAAGGACGCCGACCCGGACTGGCCGCCGGCCCGCCTGCGCGCTCTGTCGTTAGGCGGGACGGTGCTCTACGAGAACATCCCGGCCGCAATCGCCGACAAGGCCCCCGCCGGTCTTTCCGGCGCGATCGGCGAGGAAGCCTGGCACGCCCTCGACCTGCGACTTGACCCACGTCGCGGGCGGCTGGAGCTGGCGCCGTCCTTGTCCTTGCCTTTTTCGCCCTCTTGCCCTAGAGAGCGCGGCTTCCTTCGAGCCGCCTGGCCCATACGGCATGCCAAGGCGGTTCTTGCACCATCCCTCCGAGGACCGAAATGCCAAAACTGAAGACCAAGTCGGGCGCCAAGAAGCGCTTCAAGATCACCGCCACCGGCAAGATCAAGGCCGGGGCCGCTGGCAAGCGGCACCGCCTGATCAGCCACAATGGCAAGTACATCCGCCAGAACCGCGGGACCAAGGTGATGAGCGCGTCGGACACGCACACCATCACCACCTATCTGCCCTACGGCCTGTAAGGGAGGGCGGATCACATGGCTCGCGTGAAACGGGGCGTGACGTCGCACGCTCGTCACAAGAAGGTGCTGGAGGAAGCCAAGGGCTTCTGGGGCCGGCGCAAGAACACCATTCGGGCGGCGAAGGCGGCGGTCGACAAGGCCGGGCAGTACGCCTACCGCGACCGGCGCAATAAGAAGCGTTCGTTCCGCGCCCTGTGGATCCAACGCATCAACGCCGCTGCCCGGGCCGAAGGGCTCACCTATTCGCGATTTACCCACGGCCTCGAACTGGCCGGGATCGACATCGACCGCAAGGTTCTGTCGGACATCGCGGGGTCTGACCCGGCCGCGTTCAAGGCCATCGCCGACAAGGTCCGCGCCGCCCTGGCCACCTGAGGCTTGATCTCCCCCCGTGAAACGGGGGGAGCGCCGGCGAAGCCGGGAGGGGGGCGAGGACCGGACGCGGTTTGCAGCCGCTTGCCCCCTCCACCACTTCGTGGTCCCCCTCCCCCGCTTCGCAGGGCAGGAGCCGACCGGGATCCCAGCCAATGACCGACCTCGAAACCAACCTTTCTGCCCGCATCGCCGGCGCGACCGATCTCGCCGCGCTGGAAGCCGTGCGCGTCGCCGCGCTCGGCAAGACCGGGAGCATTTCGCAATTGCTGAAGTCCCTGGGTTCGATGAGCCCGGACGAGCGGCGCGTGCAGGGCCCGCTGATCAACGGCCTGCGCGACCGCATCGCCGCCGCCGTCACCGAGCGCCGCGCTGCGCTGGAGGCGGCCGCCCTCGACGCGGAGCTGGCGCGTGGGGCGCTCGACCTCACCTTGCCGGCCGCGCCGCGCCGCAAGGGCTCGGTCCACCCGACCATGCAGGCGATGGACGAGATGATCGTCATCTTCGCCGAGCTCGGCTTCGAGGTGGCCGAGGGGCCGGACATCGAGGACGACTTCCACAACTTCACCGCTCTCAACTTCCCGCCCCGCCATCCGGCGCGCGAGCTGCACGACACCTTCTTTCTCACCCCTGACGCGCACGGCGAGCGCAAGGTGCTTCGCACCCACACCAGCCCGGTGCAGGTGCGGACCATGCAGCGGACCAATACCGCGCCGCCCGCGTCATGGATCTCCGGCGGCCGCGAGCCGCCAATCCGGATCATCTCGCCGGGACGCACCTACCGCCGCGACAGCGACGCCACGCATGCGCCGATGTTCCATCAGATCGAAGGCCTGGTGATCGACCGCGGCATCCATATGGGCCATCTGAAGTGGACGGTGGACACCTTCGTGTCCCGATTCTTCGAGGTCGACGGCGTCGCCACGCGCTTCCGTCCCCATCACTTCCCATTCACCGAACCGTCGGCGGAGATGGACGTGCAGTGCGATCGGGCCGGCGGCGAAATCCGCATCGGCCAGGGCGCTGACTGGCTGGAGATCATGGGCTGCGGCATGGTGCATCCGAACGTGCTCAGGAACTGCGGCCTCGACCCGGACGAATGGCAGGGCTTCGCGTTCGGAGCCGGCATCGACCGGTTGGCGATGCTCAAGTACGGCATGCCCGACGTGCGCGACACGTTCGCCTCGGACACCCGCTGGCTGGCGCACTACGGCTTTTCGGCCTTCGCCGCGCCCAATCCGGCCTCGGGGCTGAGCTGAGATGAAATTCACCCTCAGCTGGCTGAAGGACCACCTCGAGACCGCGGCGAGTCTTGCGGAGATCGTCGAGGCCATGACCATGGCTGGCCTCGAAGTGGAGAGCGTCGAGGACCCGGCGGCGAAGCTCGCGGCCTTCAGCGTGGCCAGGATCGTCGAGGCCGTGCAGCATCCGAACGCCGACCGCCTGCGGGTGTGTCAGGTCGATACGGTCGATGGCAGGAAAGAGATCGTCTGCGGCGCGCCCAACGCGCGGGAGGGCCTGACGACGATCTACGCCCCGATCGGGACCTTCATTCCGGGCAGCGGCATCACGCTGGAGCCGAAGCCCGTGCGCGGCGTGGTCTCCAACGGCATGCTCTGTTCGGCCGCCGAGCTGGAGACGGCGGAGGAATCCGACGGCATCCTCGAGCTCGACGGCGTCCTCGCGGTCGGCGCGGGCGCCGCCGAGGCGCTTGGCCTGGAGGCGGTGATCGACTTCGAAGTGACGCCCAACCGCCCGGACTGGCTGGGCGTGCGCGGCATCGCTCGCGATCTTGCTGCGACAGGTCTGGGTCAGCTGAAGCCCGATCCGACCACGCCGAGCTCCGGCGGCTATCCGTGCCCGGTGGAGATCCGCCTGACGGCGCCGGCCGTCTGCCCGGCCTTCGCCGGCCGGTTGATCCGTGGGCTGAAGAATGGCCCGTCGCCGCAATGGCTGCAGAACCGCCTGCGCGCCGTGGGCCTTCGACCCATCAACGCCCTGGTCGACGTGACCAACCTCATCTCGCTCGACCGGGCGCGGCCGCTGCACGTCTACGACGCCGCCAAGCTAACGGACGGCTTCATCGAGGCTCGCTGGGGGCGGCCGGGCGAAAGCGTGGCGGCGCTGGACGGCAAGACTTACGAGGTCTCGGCCGAAATGTGCGTCATCGCCGACGGCTCGGGGGCCATCGGCCTGGGCGGCGTCATGGGCGGGGAGTCCACCGGCTGCTCGGAGGCGACCACCGAGGTGTTCATCGAGAGCGCCTGGTTCGATCCCATCGTCACCGCTCAGACCGGCCGCGCCACCGGCATCGCCTCGGACGCGCAGTATCGCTTCGCCCGCGGTGTCGATCCGGCCTCATTGGTCCCGGGAATCGAACAGGCCACGGCCCTGATCCTGGCCCTCTGCGGCGGCGAGCCTTCCGATGTCGTCCTCGCCGGCCAGGCGCCGGCGGCGCGGCCGGCCGTCGTCTTCGATCCGGCCTATGTCGAGAAGCTTTCCGGCATCGCCCTTCCTGAAGCGCGAGTGTGGGAGATCCTTGGCGCGCTGGGGTTCGAGCGGCGCGACGGCCTCTTGCAGCCGCCGACCTGGCGACCGGACATCGAGGGCAAGGCCGACCTGGTCGAGGAAGTGGCGCGTATCGCCGGTTTCGCCCGGCTGCCGGAGACGCCCCTGCCGGAGACGCCGCGCGCGGTCGGCGGCGCGCTCACCGCGCGCCAGGCCCGCATCCGCACCGCGCGGCGAGCCCTGGCCGCGGCCGGCTATCAAGAGGCGGTCAGCTTCAGCTTCATATCCCAGCAAACGGCGGCGCTGTTCGGTGGCGGGTCGCGCGAACTGATGTTGGAAAATCCGATCGCCGCCGAGCTCGACTGCATGCGGCCCTCGATGCTGCCCGGCCTTGTCGAGGCCGTGGGCCGCAACGCCCGCCGCGGCTTCCCCGACGCGGCGCTGTTCGAGATCGGCCCGGTGTTCGCCGGCGACGCCCCCCAGGATCAGCGGATGGCGGTCGCCGCCGTGCTCGCCCCGCGCCCCGGCAAGCGCTGGGATGGCGCCAAGGTTGAGGACGTCTTCAGTCTCAAGGCCGACCTCCTGGCCCTCCTTGATGAGCTCGGGGCGCCGGCGTTGCAGGTCGCCCAGCCGGAGCCGCCGGCCTGGTGGCGTCCGGGCCGTTTCGCGCGTCTGACCCTCGGCAAGACCACGGTCGCGGTGTTCGGCGAGCTGCACCCGCGGGCGGTCACCGAACTTGGCGCCGAGGCGCCGATCTACGCCTTCGAAGCTTACGTCGAGGCCATCCCCGAGGGCCGCCGCAAGACGGTCAAGACCAAGCCGGCGGTGAAGCTCTCGCCGCTGATGCCGCTCAGCCGCGACTTCGCCTTCGTCCTGCCACGCACTACGCCGGCCGGTGAGTTGACGCGGGCGGTGGTCGGCGCCGACAAGGCCCTGATCGCCGGCGTGCGCGTCTTCGACGTCTACGAAGGGGCCGGGATCGCGCCGGAGGAAAAGTCGGTCGCGGTCGAGGTGACCCTGCAGCCGGTGGAGCGGACACTCACCGACCAGGACATCGAAGTGGTGTCGGCGAAGATCCTCGCCGCCGCCGCCAAGGCCGTCGGGGCGAGGCTGCGGACTTAGGCCCCCCTCCCCGGCTTCGCCGGTACTCCCCCCGCTTCGCAGGGGGAGATCTACGGCATGGATCCTCCCCCGTTTACGGGGGAGGGGGACCGCGAAGCGGTGGAGGGGGCGACCGCCCCCTAGCACGCTGCCCGCGCGCCCTAACCGTCCATCCGCGCGTCGAACGCTGCGCGGGCCGCCTCGATGCAGGCGATGTGGGCCTGGGCCCAGGCGCCCAGCGCCCGGACCGGCTCCAGCAGCGAGCGGCCCACCTCCGTCAGCTCATAATCGACGCGCGGCGGCAGGCTGGGAGTCACCGTCCGGATGACCATCCCATCCCGCTCCAGCCCGCGCAGGGTCAGGGTCAACATGCGCTGGGAGACGCCGGTCACCTGACGCTTGATCTCGTTGAAGCGGCGCGGACCCTCGCCCAGCAGCATGATGATCAGCACGCTCCACTTGTCGCTGGTGCGCGCCAGCACGCCTCTGACCTTGTCGCACTGCGCGGCAACGTGGGTGAAGCTCTCCGTCTCGAGGCTCTCGGGGATGGTCACATCCATGTGCCCTGGGTTCCTTTCAGGTGCCTTCTTGCGCGGCCCTTGGCAGTTACATAGTTAGGCTGCGGTCACAAATCCATACCGAGGTATAGCAATGAAACTGTTACATGTCGACGCCAGCATCCTGGGCGACGGCTCGGTGAGCCGTCAGGTGTCCAAGGCGATCGTCGAGACCCTCGCCAAGGCGAACCCAGGCCTTACAGTCACCTATCGCGACCTGGCGGCCAACCCGCTCGGCGACCTGACGCCGGCCAACATCCCGAGCGCCCATCCGCTCAGCAACGCCGCCCCTGGCGAGAACCCCGGCCGGGCGGCGAGCGAGGCGGCGCTGCAGGAATTCCTCGACGCCGACGTCGTGGTCATCGGCGTGCCGATGTACAATTTCGGCGTGCCCTCGCAGCTCAAGGCCTGGTTTGATCGCCTGGGCGTTCCGGGCAAGACCTTCAGCTACAGCGAGAAGGGTCCCGTGGGGCTCGCCAAGGGCAAGCGGGTGATCATCGCGCTGGCCCGCGGCAACGCCTATGGCGCTCACAACCAAGCCTTCGAGCACACGGAGAGCTACCTCAAGGCGTTCTTCAACTTTGTCGGCGTCGAGCCGGAGTTCGTCATCGCCGAAGGCATCGCTTTCAGCCCCGACCACCGCGCCAAGGCGATCGAAGACGCGCTGGCGGCGGCGGAGAAGTTGGCGGCTTAACTAACCTCTCCCTCGAGGGAGAGGTGGGGTTACCAACGGCCGCTGGTCCGCGCGCCCCATGGCGAGGACGAAGGGATCGGCGGCCTGTTGGGCCTGGAAGTCCGACTTGGATGAAAGCCCCCGCCAGCCGGCGGCGATCAGGCTCTGGGCCACGGCCCCTCCCAACGTCTCGCCGGGACCGAGCACGATCACCGCCTCGGGCGCGAATTCCCGGACCGCGACACCGAGCGCACGCGTAAAGTTGTAGGGCGTCACCACCTGCTCGCCGAGCGTGTAGTCCCAGAGCGCGCCGAGATCGCTGGCGTGAGGCCGCCAGATCCGGCCCGCGCCGTCGATCAGCGGAACGGCGGGCTGTCGGAAGCGGGCGGCGTCGATGAGCTGCCGGGCCCGCGTCGAGACCGGCGCCTGCATGGCTGAGTGAAAGCCGGCATGGCCCGGCAAGCCGAGCGGAAAGCGCCCCGGGCCCTTGGGCGCGCGGGCGGTCATGGCGGCAAGTCCAGCATCGTTGCCGGCCAGGACCAGCATGCCGCCCAGCTCGATAGAGACGTAGAGCTCGGCCCCTTCGCGGCTGTGGATGTCGGCGATCAGGGCCAGCAGTTCTTCGCGCCGGCCGGGAATGGCGCGCCAGTCCTCGTCGACGAGCGTCCAGATCGCCTGGCCGCCGACCGAGGCCTCTTCCATCAGCCGGCCCATGGTGTTGACCAGCGCAAGAGCTGGAACCTGATCCAGGGCCCCGGCGCAGGCCAACGCCGTGTACCAGCCCATGGAGTTGCCGGTCACTGCGACCACCTCGAAGGCCGCCCGGTCGATGGCGAGAAAATCGAGCCAGGAGCAGGCGAAGATCAGCGGCGAGGCGTTGTCGCCACGGCCGTGAACCGAGGCTTTCCAGGCCGGCGCCGAGTCGAGCTCGGTGAGGGAGGCCTGACTCTCGGCGATGCGGTACGCATCCGCCATGGATATGAAGTCGGCCCGATCGGTGTGGAAACGCGCCAGCCAGCCGAGCTCGGCGGCGTTGTACGTGCCCCGGCCGGGGGCGACGACGAGCGCGGTCTTCATGTCGGAGAGCGAGGGCGCGATCCTCCCCCGTTTGCGGGGGAGGGGGACAGCGAAGCGGTGGAGGGGGCGGGCCCCCTCCCGGCCTTCGGCCGTACTCCCCCCGCAAACGGGGGGAGATCAAGCGCCGCGGCGACGATGCTGTCGCGGCTCGGCAGGGTGACGGTGGCGGCGCGGCCGAGGGGGATGAAGCTGTCGTCGGCGGCGAGGCGCGAGACCGCCAGGCCCGGCGCATGCTCGGCGAGGCCGGCCATCAGACCCTCGCTCTGCGAGCCGGTGATCCGGCATTCATCGACGATCAGCACCCGCTTGGCCGGGCCGATGGCGCGGACAATCTCGGCGAAATCGAGCGGCGCCAGCCAGCGCAGATCGATCGCCCGCGCGGCGACGCCGTGTCGCTCGGCGAGGAGCTTCTGGGCCTGCAGCGACAAATGGAAGCCGTTGGCATAGCTGACGATGGCGAGATCCGTCCCCTCGCCGCGCACGGCGACCTGGCCGGGCCGTACGGCCGGACCCTCGCCTGGCGCGGGAAAGGGGAAGGTCCACAGACCGTCCTTCTCGGCGTGGAGGTCGCGGGTCATGTAGAGCGCGATCGGCTCGAGAAAGACGCAGACGCGCTGCTCCTCGCGGGCCAGGCGCACGCATTCGCGCAGCATGGCGACGGCGTCGGCGCCATTGCTCGGACAGGCGATGACGATTCCGGGAATGTCGCGCAGCACGGCGACGGAGTTGTCGTTGTGGAAGTGGCCGCCGAAGCCGCGCTGGTAGCCGAGCCCGGCGATGCGCACGACCATCGGGTTGGTATATTGGCCGTTGGAGAAGAAACTCAGCGTCGAAGCCTCGCCGCGCAGCTGGTCCTCGGCGTTGTGCAGATAGGCCAGAAACTGGATCTCGGGGATCGGCAGCAGGCCGTTGTGGCCCATGCCGATGGCCAGGCCGAGGATGGACTGCTCGTCCAACAGGGTGTCGATCACCCGGCGCGGGCCGAAGCGGCCCTGCAGCTTGGTGGTGACGCCATAGACCCCGCCCTTGCCGCCGATGTCCTCGCCGGCCACGACGATCTCGCCGTGCTCCAGCATCAGATCGGTGAGGGCCCAGTTGATCAGCTTGGCCATGTGGGCCGGCTTGTCGAGCGCCTCGCCGGCAAAGACCGCGGCGCGGGCCTCGGCCGAGGGGCCGTTGGAGGGCGCCGGCGTCCGCTTCGGCGGGACGAGGCTGGCCATGACCTCGGCCGCCGTGGTCAGCTTCGGCCGCTGAATCGCCTGCTCGGCGATCCGGGCGCAGGCCGCTCCCGTCTCGTCGTAGAGCTTCAAGACCTCCTCGCGTGTGAGGACGCCGAGGCCGGTGACGAGGCCGGCGGAACGGACCAGCGGATCGTTGACCTCGGTCGCCTCGATTTCGGCCTTGCTGAGATAACTGGCCTGCAAGTCATTTCCCGCGTGGCCGAACAGCCGCACGCACTTGAGGTGCAGGAACACCGGCTTGCGGGTCTTGCGGGCGTAGGCCGCCGCCTCGGTGGCCGCGCGCCAGGCGTCGATGAGGTCGAGGCCGTCGCCGGCGATGTATTTCAGGCCCGGCCGCTGCGAAAACCCGGCCTCGATCCAGCCCTTGGGCGTCTTCACCGAGATGCCGATGCCGTTGTCCTCGCAGACGAAGACGATCGGCATCGGCGCGCCTTGCCAGGCGGTCCAGCAGGCGGCGTTGATCGCCCCCTGGGCGGTGGAGTGGTTGGATGAGGCGTCGCCGAAGCTGGCCAGGATCACCGCATCGTCGGCCAGCACGCGGTCCGCCGCGCCGAGCTGCCTGGCCAGGCCGACGGCATAGGCCGCGCCGATCGCCTTGGGCAGGTGCGAGGCGATGGTGCTGGTCTGCGGCGGAATGAACAGCGCCCTGGAGCCCAGCACCTTGTGCCGGCCGCCGCTGATCGGATCGTCCGCCGAGGCGGCGAACGAGACCAGCAGATCCCAGGCCGGCGTCTGGCCGGGGACCTTCCTGGAGCGCTGAATCTGGAAGGCCGCGTCCCGGTAGTGGAGGAAGGCCATGTCGCCGACCCGGAAGGCCTCGCCGACCGCCGCCATGCCCTCATGGCCTGAGCTGCCGATGGTGTAGAAGCCCTCGCCGCGCGCCTGCAGGGCGCGGGCCGTGCGGTCGAGCTGGCGGCTCAGCACCTGCGAGCCGAACATCTCCACCAGCTTCTCGGGGCTCAGGCCGGCAGGCAGGCGCTCGTGGCGCGGCGCCGGCAGGTCGCCTGACGCCACGCGGGCGCGAAACCGCTCATGTACCGCTTCGGCTGGATCCATGGCCGCGCCTCTTGAGGCAAAGCCGACGCGGAGACAACCCCGGTCTGGGGACTCTGAACCTCCCTGCCCTTGATGGGGAGGCGGACCGACCGTAAGTCGGCCCCGGTGTCGATGACGGCCGTTGCTGAAAGCCACGACCGACCGGCAATGATCCGAAACAAGGCGGCGCTAGGGACCGCCGAGGAGATGCACGATGCCGATCCCCGAGACCGCGGGCGCGTTCGCCATCGTCCCGCACAATGACCTTGCGGCCGCCATTCCGTTCTGGGAGCGGTTGGGTTTCACCCGGGTCGGCGGCGACGCCCAATACGTCATCATGACAGGCTGGGGCTGTGAGGTGAACCTTACCCAAGCGGGCTCCGGCCCGTGGCGCGTGCCGGAGGAACACAACCCTTTCGGCGTCTTCATCCGCACACCCGAGGTGGACGCCATTGCGGCGCGGGTCGACGATCTGATCATCCGCCCAGGCGGCGTTCTGCGTCATCGCGAGTGGGGCCTTTATGAAGTCGGCATCGCGGGTCCGGACGGCATGCTGGTTCGCGTCGGCTGGCCGTCGCGGCTGATGCCGACGTCACCCCTTGATGGCGACAAGCCAGCTTAAGCGAACAAGAGCGGACCGCGCTCAGCCGCCGCCCGTCGCGGCCGGCGCGTCCAGGCCGCCGCCGAGGACGCTATAGAGCGTCACCAGATTGTCAGCCTTGGCGAGCTGGCTGGCGACCAGGGTCTGCTGGGCGGCGTAGTAGGCGCGCTGGGCGATCAGGACGTTGAGGTAGGTGTCGCTGCCCTGATTGTAGCGCAGGGTGGCGAGGCGCAGGCTGTCGGCGTTGGCGGCGGTCAGAGCCTGTTGCGCCCCCAGCTGGCCGTCGATGGTGCCACGCAGGGCCAGGGCGTCGGCCACCTCGCGGAAGGCGGTCTGGATGGCCTTCTCGTAATTGGCGACGCCCAGGTCGCGCTGGGCCCTGGCGTAGGCGAGGTTGCCCTTGTTGGCGCCGTTGTCGAAGATCGTCTGGCTGATGGTCGGCGCGAAGCTCCAGGCGCCGGCCGAACCCTCGAACAGATGCGAGAGCGCCAGGCTGGTCAGGCCACCGGAGCCGGTGAGCTGGATGCTGGGGAAGAACGCGGCCCGGGCCGCGCCGATGCTGGCGTTGGCGGCGCGCAGCTGGTCCTCGGCCTGGAGCACGTCGGGGCGCGCGAGCAGCACCTGGGAGCTGACCGCCTCAGGCAGCTTATCGAGCACCACCACAGGATCGCCGACCCCGGCCGGCAGCTGGTCATCGGCCACCGGCGCGCCGACCACCAGTTCCAGGGCGTTGCGATCCTGGGCGACCTGGGTGGTCAGGCGGAAGACGTCGAACTGGGCCTGCTGGACAGTGGTCCGCGCCTGGGCGACATCGAGTTCGGAATCGGTCCCGACCGCGAAGCGGCGTTGCGTCACCTTCAGGCTCTCGGTCCCGCTCACCAGCGTATCCTGGGCGATCTTGAGCAAGGCGCGGTCTGAGCCGACGGCGAGGTAGTCGGCGGCGACTTCGGAGACCAGGGTGATCTGGGCGGCGTCGCGGGCCTGGCGGGTGGCGAAGTACTGATCCTGGGCGGCGCGGGTCAGGTTGCGGACCTTGCCGAACAGGTCGAGCTGATAGGCGCTGACCCCGGCGGTGAGGCTGTAGAGGCGTTCGTTGTAGACGCTGGAGCCGGAGCCGCCGGCCGGCACGGCCCCGCCATCGACGACGCTGGCCGGCTCCTGGGCGTAGGTGGCCGCGAACTGGCCGGTGACGGTGGGCAGCAGGGCGGCGCGCTGGACGTGATACTGGGCCCGGGCGGCGGCGATGTTGGCGACGGCCACGCGCAGGTCGCGGTTGTTGGCCAGGGCCTGTTCGATCACCGTCTTGAGCTTGGGATCGGAGAAGAAGTCTCGCCAGCCGACCAAGGGGCGGGTCTGCGCCGGCGCCGGCGGATAGGCGCCGCCCGCGGGGAAGGCGGCCGGCGTCGGCTGGACCGGGCGCTGGTACTTCGGCGCCAGGTCAATGCAACCGGCGAGAGCCATCGCCGCCACGCAAGCCAGCTGGAGGGAAACGCGCATCTTCACGCCTCCACCGCCGGGGTCGGCCGCGGCTGATCCTGACGGAACAGACGCTTTACGACGATGTAGAAGACCGGCACGAAGAAGATCGCCAGAACAGTCGCCGAGAGCATGCCGCCGACGACGGTGCGGCCGAGCGCGTTCTGGCCGCCCGAGCCCGCGCCATGGGACAAGGCCAGCGGCAGGGTGCCGAAGATGAACGCGAACGACGTCATCAGGATCGGCCGCAGCCGCAGCTTGGCCGCCGCCAGCGCGGCCTGGGCGGCGTTCATGCCCTGTCGCATGCGCTCCTCGGCGAATTCGACGATCAGGATGGCGTTCTTGGCCGAGACTCCGATGGTGGTGATCAGGCCGACCTGGAAATAGATGTCGTTGTCCAGACCGGTGAGATGGGCGCCCAGCACCGCGCCGACCACGCCCAGCGGCACCACCAGGAGCACGGCGATCGGGACGGACCAGCTTTCATAGAGGGCGGCGAGGCAGAGAAAGACGATCAGCAGCGAAAGTCCGTAGAGCGCGCCCGCCTCCCCGCCTGAGGCCTTTTCCTCGTAGGAAAGCGCGGTCCATTCATAGCCGATGCCAGGCGGGAGTTTCTTGGCCAGAGCCTCCATGTGAGCCATGGCCTCGCCGGTGCTGACGCCAGGGGCCGGCGCGCCCTGGATCTCCATGGCGGGCACGCCGTTGTAGCGTTCCAGACGCGTCGGACCGTAGATCCATTCGCCGGTGGCGATAGCCGAGACCGGGGCCATGGTTCCCGTGGCGCCGCGTATGTAGAGATTGTTCAGATCTTCGGGTTTGGTGCGGTAGGGCGCGTCGGCCTGGACATAGACCTGCTTCACGCGCCCGCGATCGACGAACTGATTGACATATTCGCTGCCGAAAGCGGCGCCGATGGTGGTGTTGATATCAGCCTGGGAGAGGCCGAGGGCGCCGGCCCTGGCCTGGTCGATGGTGAGCTTGTACTGCGGCACGTCGTCGAGGCCGTTGGGGCGCACCTGCGCCAAGGCCTTGTCCTGGCTCGCCATGCCCAGGAGCTGGTTGCGCGCGGCCGTCAGCTTTTCGTGGCCGACAGCGCCGACGTCCTTCAGCTCGAAATCGAAACCGGTGGCGTTGCCGAGTTCGAAGGCCGCCGGCGGGGCGAAGGCGATCACCTGGCCGGTGGTGATTTGCGGGCCGAGATTGCGGAAAACCCGCTGGACCACGGCCTGGACGCTGTTGGCCTTGCCGGGCCTCTGCGACCAGTCCTTGAGGGTGATGAAGCCGGTGCCGACATTCTGGGCGATGCCGAGAAAGCCGAAGCCGGCGCCGGTGAACAGGCCGGCGACGTTGGCTTTTTCGTCGACCAGGAAATGCTTGCGGACCTTGGCCATCACCGCTTCGGTCTGTTCGGCGGTGGCGCCGGTGGGGAGGCTCACCTGGGTGAACATGAAGCCCTGGTCCTCGTCGGGCAGGAAGCCGCCGGGCAGGCTGGTGAACAATAGGGCCATGCCGCCGATAATCAGGCCATAGACGACGAACGTCCGTCCCCAGCGGCGGCCGACCCTTTCGACCCCCTGGCCGTAGCGCGTGACGCTGCGATCGAAGTTGCGATTGAACCAACCCGCGAAGCCCTTTTGCCGGCCAGGGGCGGCGTTGGCCGGCTTGAGGATGAGGGCGCAAAGCGCCGGGGTCAGGATCAACGCCACCAGCACCGACAGCGTCATCGACGAAACGATGGTGATCGAGAACTGCCGATAGATGACCCCCGCCGAGCCGCCGAAGAAGGCCATGGGCAGGAACACCGCCGATAGCACCAGGCCGATGCCGACCAGGGCGCCGGTGATCTCGTCCATCGACTTGCGCGCCGCTTCCTTGGGGGAGAGTCCCTCGCTGTGGATCAGGCGTTCGACGTTTTCGACCACGACGATGGCGTCGTCGACCAGCAGGCCGATGGCCAGCACCATGCCGAACATGGTCAGGGTGTTGATGGTAAATCCGGCCGCCAGCAGAATGGCGAACGTGCCGAGCAGCACCACCGGCACCGCGATGGTCGGGATCAATGTCGCCCGCCAGCTCTGCAGGAACACCAGCATGACCAGGAAGACCAGGGCGACCGCCTCGATCAGGGTGATGACCACGTCTCTGATCGACAGGCTGATGAAAGGCGAGGTGTCGATCGGGTAGACGACCTTGATGTCGGGCGGAAAGTTCGCCGACAGCTCGGTCATCCTGGCCTTGACCGCCTTGATGGTGTTGAGCGCGTTGGCGCCCGGCGCCAGCTTGATGGCCAGGCCCGTGGCCGGGTGGCCGTTGTAGCGGGAGATATAGGTCTCGGCCTGAGCGCCCATCTCGACGCGGGCGACGTCGCCCAGCCTGACGATCGAGCCGTTGGAATTGACCCGCAGCAGGATCTGCCGGAACTGCTCGGCCGTGTGCAGCCGCGACTGCACGTTGACGATGGCGTTCAGCCTCTGGCCTTTCACCGTCGGCAGGCCGCCGATCTGGCCGGCCGAGACCTGGGCGTTTTGGGCTTGGACCGCATTGGTGATGTCAGTGACGGTCACCTGCAGGTTGGCCATCTTGATCGGGTCGAGCCAGATCCGCATCGCGTATTGCGACCCGAAGAACTGGGTGTCGCCGACGCCGGTGATCCGGCTCAGGGGATCCTGGATCTGGGAGGCGATGTAGTCGCCCAGATCGTCCTGGTCGTGACTGCCGTCGATGGATTCCAGCGCCACCACCAGGGCGAAATTCCGCGCCGACTTGGCGACCACCAGGCCTTGTTGCTGGACTTCCTGGGGCAGCAGGGCCGTCGCCGACTGCAGCTTGTTCTCTACCTGCACCTGGGCGGTGTCGGGGTTGGTTCCCTGGGCGAAGGTCATGGTGACCGTCGCGGTTCCAGAGGAATCGCCCGTCGATGAGAAGTAGATCAGATGATCGAGCCCCTTCATCTGCTGCTCGATGATCTGGGTCGTGGTGTCGTCGAGCGTCTGGGCGTCGGCGCCGGGATAGACCGCGGTGACCGAGATCTGCGGCGGCGCTAGGGCCGGGAACTGGGCGATCGACAGGGCGCGAATAGCCAGGATGCCGGCCAGGGCCAGCACCAGGGCGATGACGATCGCGAAGATCGGACGATCGATGAAAAAGCGCGACATGCGACGCTAACTGGCGGCGGCGGGACGCGGATTGACCTTCGCGCCGGGATGAAGATTGAGCAGGCCGTCGACGATCAACTTGTCGCCGGCCTTGAGGCCGTCGGTGATCACCCATTTGTCGCCGATCGCCTGGTCGGTCTTGACGATCCGCTGGGCCACGACATTGTCCGGCCCGACCACCAGGGCGACGGCCTGACCACGCTCGTTGTGGGTGACGCCGGCCTGGGGCCCCAGCAGGCCTTGCTGGCGCACGCCCTCGATCAGGCGGGCGCGGACGTAGAGACCCGGCAGCAGCACGCCATTGGGATTGGGGAAGGTCACGCGCACGACGACCGCGCCGGTGGTGGAATCGACCGTGACGTCGGCGAACTTCATCACCCCGTCGATCGGATAGACCGCGCCGTTAGGCAGGATGAGCTGGACGCGGGCGCGGTCGGGGCCGGGCTGGGTGACGTCGCCGCCATGCACCGCGGCGCGCAGGTTGATAAGATCGGCCGCCGACTGGGTGACGTCGACATAGACCTGGTCCATCCGCTGGATGGTGGCCAGGGCGTCGGTCTGGCCGTTCTGGACGAGCGCGCCCGGCGTGATCAGCGAGCGGCCGATGCGGCCCGAGATCGGCGCCCGGATGCGGGTGAAGGCGAGGTTGACCTCGGCCGACTTGACCGCGCCGCGGCCCGAGATCACCGCGGCCCTGGCCTGGTCGGAGGCGGCGTCGGCGTTATCGGCGTCCTGCTTGCTGACGCCGTTGACGACGACGAGCTGGCGATAGCGTTGGGCCTGATTGCCGGTCGAACGAACATTGGCCTGCGCCTGGGCGAGCTGACCCTGGGCGGTGAGCAGGGCGGCGCGATAGGGCGCGTCGTCGATCTCGTAGAGAACCTGGCCGGCCTGGACCATGCCGCCTTCGGTGAAATCACGCCGGCGGATGACACCGCTGATCTGCGGGCGCACGTCGGAGGACTCCATGGCCGATACGCGGCCGGGAAGCTCAGTGGTCAAGGTCACCGGCTCGGTGCGCAGCACCACATAGCCGACCGTGGGCGGCGGCATCGGCGGCGGCGCCTTAGGGCCGCAGGCGGCTAACGCGAGCGCGAGGCCAACGGCCGAAATTCCAAAGACTTTCATTCAACCCCCAGACGCCGGGGCGCTCACGCCAGGGCGCCGACTAGGAAATGAGGAACGCCCCCGGAGCCCCGTCCCGCTTCGATGCGTCTTTTTCTCGTCGCTCAATGCTTCGCCGGCCATCCAGTTCCCCGGCGTCAAGAGCGCGCCGTCTATCCGGCCAGACCGGAGATAGGGAGCCAAGTCGGTATCGAAAAGGGGCGCGCCGCGCGCCGCTATCTGGAGATCAGAACCGGCACCGGCATTTTCGTGAGCAAGGTTCGCGTGGCGCTGCCCAGGAGCATTTCCCTGAGATGGGCCGGGTTGCGGGCCCCGACGACCAGCAGGTCGGCCCCGATTTGCGTGGCGCGTCCGAGGATGATCTCGGCGATCGGGCGACCGCGCGAGGCGATCTGCTCGACCTCGACCCTCGCGCCGTGGCGGCTCAGGTGCTGGACGATGTCGCAGCCGGCGTTGTCGCCGAGCAGTTTGCAGCCGGCCGGATCGACGATCAGCATCGTCACCGACGTGGCCGCCACCAGAAAGCTCATGGCGTCGGACAAAGCTCGGCGCGCCTCAGGGCTGGCGTTCCAGCCGATCACGACTTTCTCGCCGATGGTTTCGCCCCGCCAGACGTTGGGCACGATCAACAGGGGCACGCCGCTGGCCAGCAGGATCTTCTCGGCCTTCACGTCGTCCGGCAGGCCGCTGGGCTCAGGGTGGCCGATGACGATCAGATCGGAGTGCAGCGAATTGATGATCGCCGCCTCGTCCGTCTTCCCACGGTGGATGGAGCGGAATTCTCCGGCAACCTCGAGACGGGCGCAGAGGGTTCGAAAATGCTCGCCCGCCGCCGCCGCCGCGCCCTCGCAGGCGTCGTCGATCCGGCGCTCATGGGCGATCACGCCGGCGATCGCCTTTTCGCTGCGGGCGTAGGCCATGGACGGATGCAGGGCCGCGCCCTTGAACGTCACATAGACGCCGACCAGATGAGCGTTCCAGCGCCGGGCGAGGGCGGCCGCATGCCCCGCGCGCGCTTCACCCGATGGACTCGCGTCGAGGAAGACTGTGATCGTCTTCGGATCGATCGGCATGGCCGCTTCCTCCGCCCCCTTTTCTTGGCCGCCTGGACCCATGATTTCGGGTTCCACGACGGCCTATCTGGCGCGGAGTGTGCGCCAAAATAAAGCAACGGTGTAGCGGATAGTTGGAGTGACCTAACGGAAGGTCTTTGCGGGCGCGGTCCGCGACCCCGCCTCTCAGCTCACCCGCGCGTAGCTCTCGCCGCGGCCTTGGTAGAGCTCCCAGAACTTGTTCGCGATCGTGGCCGCCTCGATGCCGCCGCTGTCGCCAGCCCAGGCGGTGCCTTTGACAGCGCCGGCGACCATCACCTGGCCGAAATAGATTCCGTCGTCCTTCAGCCGCGCGGCGAGCAGGCCGACCAGCTTGTGCTTGGCCGCATTGGCCAGGCCCACGCCCATGGCTTTCATGCTCACCGCGAAGCCGTCGAACATCGGCCCAAGCTCGCCGAACGCGCCATTGGTGACCAGGACCGCGCCGTCATCCGCCGCTTTGAGGTCGGCGTGGGCTTCCTGGACGGCGGCGAGCAGGCCGACGACAGCGACGTCGAACACGTCACGCACCGCCCCAGGGTCGACGGTCATGAGATCGCCGGCCTCAGAGCCGCCGTAGGCGTTCCAGTGGAGCACGGTGACCGGGCCGAGCTCGGTGCGCGCCCTGGCGATGGCGGCGCGGATCGAGGCGGGGTTGGCCGCGTCGGCCGGGATGGCGACCGCTGACACGCCCTTAGCCTCGAGCGCCGCGACGCCGACGGCCAGGCGATCCTTGTTGCGGGCGATGAGCGCCACCGAAAAGCCCTCGGCCCCGAACTTGTCGGCGACGGCCGTGGATATTCCGGGCCCGAACCCGACGACAACGATGGTCTTAGACATGACTTCCTCCGTGGCGCGAACACTCTAGCCTCGAATAGGTAGGGTGAGTGAGCCGACATGGAATGCCGGGCGGGCATGACACTTACTCGTAGGCTTCACGGCTGAGCGTTGGTCCTGTCTCGGCGGCTGAAGTGGCGATCCTACGCCCAACCTGGGCCGAAAATCCGGTCGGGAGCGCTTGAGGGTTGGCGTCTGGGGGGCCAGGTATGACTTCGGAATCACGACGGAAGGAGCCTTAGATGGCGGACGGAAACCACGGCCTGCAGCTGCGCTCGCTGGTGACGGCGGGGGGAGAGCTGCAGCTCTCGCTCGCCAAGGTCCCGACCCCGGCGCCTGGGCCGGACGAGATCCTGGTCCGCATCGAGGGCACGCCGATCAACCCCTCCGATCTCGGGCTGCTGCTCGGGCCGGCCGACCTCTCGACCCTGAGCGTCGCCGGGGCCGGCGAGGACGCCGTGGTCAGCGCCAAGATCCCGCCGCAGCTGATGCGGATCGTCGCCGGTCGGGTCGGCGAGTCGCTGCCGGTCGGCAACGAGGGCGCCGGCGTGGTCATCGAGGCCGGCGCGAACGCCAAGGCCCTGGTCGGCAAGACCGTCGCCATCCTCGGCGGGGCCATGTACGGGCAATATCGCGTCGTGAAGGCGGCCGACGCCCTGGTGGTGCACGACGACGCCACGCCCAAGGACGCCGCCTCGTGCTTCGTCAATCCGCTGACGGCGCTGGGCATGGTCGGCACCATGCGCGCGGAGGGTCACACCGGCCTCGTCCACACCGCCGCCGCCTCCAACCTCGGTCAGATGCTGACGAAGATCTGCCTGAAGGACGGCGTCGAGTTGGTGAACATCGTCCGCAAGCCCGACCAGGCCGCGCTGCTGAGGGGCCTGGGCGCCAAGCACGTGGTCGATTCATCCGCCGCGAATTTCATGGACGACCTGATCGGCGCCCTCACCGAGACCGGCGCCACCATCGCCTTCGACGCCATCGGCGGGGGCAAGCTCGCCGGCCAGATTCTCACCGGCATGGAGGTGGCGGCGGTGAGGAAGGGCGGCGGCGCCTACAGCCGCTACGGCTCGACAACCTTCAAGCAGGTTTACATCTATGGCGGGCTCGACACCGGCCCGACCGAGCTCAACCGCGCCTTCGGCATGCAGTGGGCTCTGGGCGGCTGGCTGCTCACCTACTTCATCCAGAAGGCCGGCCCGGTTGAGGCGGCCAGGCTGCGCCAGCGCGTCGCCGACGAGCTGAAAACCACTTTCGCCAGCCACTACAGCGCCGAGATCAGCCTGCTCGAAGCCCTGCAGCCCGAAGTGATCGCCGCCTACAACCGGAAGACCACCGGCGAGAAATACCTGATCAACCCCAACAAGGGGTTCTAGCGACGGAGGCTCCGGCGGCGCGGCCAGCGTCGTCGGCGGGGACCGACCACCTCAGGGCGTTTGTCAGCGTTCCGGCATGTCTAGAGCGGGTTGAGCCTTCTTTGAATCGATGGATTCCCAAATCAGCTGAGGTCTGATTCAAGCTGTCTGCTGGGCGGGAGGCCAGCTGGCATGACCAGACCCTATTCGATGGATCTTCGCGAGCG